>ENA-USYP01000570-USYP01000570.1-human-gut-metagenome-genome-assembly--contig:-NODE-570-length-34844-cov-8.020105_pt1 | contig 34844 bp, 20 predicted proteins | sample MGYA00250065_ERZ773512 | MGnify/ENA primary metagenome ERZ773512 (study PRJEB29103, sample SAMN06112003) | human gut metagenome | biome: human gut; feature: ankylosing spondylitis patient; material... | reverse complement strand
ATAATTAACTGAATAATAACATTTTAACAAGCGAAAAGGCTGATGTTTATCAACTGCTGATTCGCATTAATAACTATCGCAAGGTGGTTCGCGACCAGACCTTCGTAGACCAGACTGATAATCTTTATCATCTTAATCTGCCACAGGAATCCGGATTTGCAAACACCGAAAGCGCTTATGACCTGAAAGAGATGCACCGCATAGTAAATGCCTTGCCACGCGAATATAAGATTCCATTCTCTATGCATGTATCCGGTTTCAAATACCGCGAAATTGCAGAAAAGCTGGGATTACCCTTAGGCACAGTAAAGAGCCGCATATTCTTTACACGCCAGAAGTTGCAGCAAGAACTGAAAGACTTCAGATAACCTGACTGGCAAGATAAAACCAGGGATTACCTTATTCAACCTAAACCGATAACGTTTTGATATAACAGAGTGTTCATACAGAGGTCAGAAGCCTCCTGTATGAACGCCATCAAAACACCCGAAAACTATCAATTTATCACCCGAAAACTATCAATTGATAGTTTTCCCCCCATTTATTGCGAGAATTCCGTCCGTTAAAGTGATGTATCTTTCGTAAAATTGCAAAGTCAAAAGGCAAAACAAAAGAATAACTATTGAAAAGGAGAATTGATTATGAATAACAGTATTACATTCCAAAAAGAATTACTCGGGGTACAAGACGATTTATTACGCTTTGCATACAAATTAACCTCGGACCACGAAGAAGCAAACGACCTACTCCAGGAAACCTCATTAAAGGCGTTAGATAACGAAGATAAATATGCACCTGATACGAATTTCAAAGGATGGATGTATACCATCATGCGTAACATCTTTATCAACAACTACCGTAAAGTAGTTCGCGATCAGACTTTCGTAGACCAAACAGATAATCTCTATCATCTCAACTTACCGCAGGAATCGGGATTCGATTGCACGGAAAGCGCTTATGACCTGAAAGAGATGCACCGCATAGTAAATGCTCTGCCCCGTGAATACAAGATTCCGTTCTCAATGCACGTATCCGGTTTCAAATACCGCGAAATTGCAGAGAAGCTGGGATTACCATTAGGTACAGTAAAAAGCCGTATCTTCTTCACCCGACAGAAGTTACAACAAGAATTGAAAGATTTTGTTTAATAATAAAGAATAATAATAAGCAGAATCAATACATCACATAGAATTTTAGTTGTGTTAGAGAGATAATGGGCAGGCAGGAGTAATCCGGTCTGCCCTATCTTTTTTAGGGGTCTGCTCCATACCCGAACCATACCAAAGCCGTACTTGCTCCGTACATTCTCCACTCAGAAGTACCTCTACACGGAGAAAGTACGGAGTTGGTACGGAGCAAGTACAGCTCGGGCAGGTATTTGATTAGTAAAATCTGGGGGCAGGAGGATTTTCGCCTTTATAATCCTTATTCGTATAAACGCGTATCCAGTCGATATACATGGCAGGCTTGGCATCTTTTTTCCATTCGGAAGGAATGATAGCACCAGGCCAGGCATTCGGGTTCGTAGAGATACCCGTACTGAAAATCAGGAAGAAGCCCAGCGGATCACTCCAAGGCCAGTCGGTATTGCCATCAGCCCCTTTGTGATGTTCAAAATAGGCTTGTCCGTTGACACCTCCTACAATGCGGTCGGGATACCATTCCAGCCAATAGATATTCCATTGAGACATATCGGCAAGATTGATGGAAGAAGTGACACTACCGCCACCGCCTACTACACCGGCATAGTGGTTTTCGGAATGGAGCGTGAAATGAGCACAATCATTCAATGTCTTCTTGGGATTCTCCAAAAGATCGATCTCACCATTCTTCGGCCAAGGACGGTTATTGTTTCCCATAAACCAGAGGGCATCATTGAAACCTACATAAGGGGTACGTTTGAAACGTATCTCAATACGCATATTTTCAGTAAAGTTACACCAGAACTCCTTACTGCCAGGAAGTGAGGTGCGATAGCAACCGTGGGAATACTTCACTTTCTTACCGAAGCGGTTGTCTATCAAGTCTTTCTCTTCTACACTCCAGATGCGCAAAACTCCATCTTCCACTTTTGAACATTTCCTGTTATCGACCTTTGCCGTACGTGACATGTGCAAGCCTCTATGCTCTACAAAGCCAAGTGGCAGTCCCTTCTTCGTATCTTTATCATTAAACTCATGGGCTGTATAAAAAGACCATCCTTTCATTTTAGGATGCATATCTCCCTTCTTCAAGTGTAACGCATCCCCCGGATTGTCATACACCAATGTTTCATCATCTTTCGGCAATATCCTCTCTACCTCTTCTCCATCGGGATAGGGAACAAACTTACCGGTAGCTTTCAGAATAGGCATAGTGGCATGTTGAGCTCTCAGATAGTCACTCAAAACCTTTGCCAGCTCCTTCACTTTATCCGGATAGCGTGCAGACAAATCATGCTTTTCGGAAATATCATCGTTCAAGTTGTATAGACAACTGCTGCCGGTTTCGTAATAATGAATTAATTTCCAGTCACCTTTCACAACGGCACTTTGCGGAGCACCAATCGTCTGTATTCTCTCACCCCAATTATTCGGATAATGGAAAAATAAAGCACGTTCTTTTTCTCCTGTCTGTCCCTTCACCTGCGCCATAAAGCTCTGCCCGTCAATCTGCTGTGGTGTCTGATAATCATGTACTCCAGCTATTTCCAACAGAGTCGGAAAGAAATCTTCGATAATGACTGGTGTATCATTCATGGTTGAGGGGAACGTTACATTCGGATAATAGACGATCATCGGTTCGCGAATTCCTCCTTCTTTCAAGGAACCTTTTCCTTCACTCAATGGAGCATTTTTATCCGCACGGCCTATTGTATAGCCACCATTATCCGACATGAAAATAATAACTGTATGATCTGCAATGCCTTTCCGATCTACATAGTCCATCAAATCTCCCAGGCTCTTGTCCATGCCCTCCACCAAGGCAGCATACTGCGCCTCTTTATGCGGAAGCCCTTTATCCATATACTTCTGATAGAAACGTTTGTCTGTCCCAAAAGGCGCATGCACGGCATAATGACTCATATAGAGGAAAAAAGGTTTAGACTGGTCAAGAGCCTTATCCATAAGCCCTTTTGCCTCCAATGTCAAAGCCTCAGTAAGGAAAGTATCTGTTCCATGATACTTTTCCAAATCGGGCACAGCCCATATCGCTGCCCATTCCGGCTTGCCGGAAGCACCATATCCTTCTTCGCCCAGATAGCTGCCCATAGCACCGGCTGCATGACCGGCTATGTTATAATCGAAGCCGATAGCCAATGGATCGGCAGCAGGTGTATCTATCGAACCGAAATGAGCTTTACCTACCATCATGGTAGTATATCCGTTTTCACGAAGCAATTGTGGCAGGCACTTCGCATAAAAAGAATGTTCCAACCCGGGTTCAGGACACAGACCATTATAATTCCATGCTTCAAAATCCAGCATCTCATTTTTCCGGTCGGTCGGTGTATCTTTCTTCAACGTCCAGTTCGTTACTTTATGCCGGGCGGCGTTTGCTCCCGTAAACAAGCTGACACGTGAAGGGGAACTGATAGGGCATGCATAAGCGTGCGTAAACCTGAACCTTTCTTTGCCAGACGCTCCATATTGGGTGTTTCATAAATATGATTCAATTCGGTAGTATCATTCCAGAACGGTAAGGAAGTATCTTGCCATCCCATGTCATCCACCAGAAAAAGAATAATATTAGGTTTTTGCTGAGCTATGGCATTACCAGAAAGCAATGCCATAGCGGCTATAGAGAGTATCGAATTCTTCATAACACTACTTTGTCAAGACACCGACTTCACCGACCGTTACAACATTTTTATTATTTATCTCCGATAATGGTTCCAGCTTGAAATAACGGGCAGGATATGTTTTGCCAAACCGTACAAAATAAGGCACAGGATTGTGCATGATATTACTGAATTCACCACTTGCCTCACATTTAGTCCACGACTGTCCGTCAAGGCTCACATAGAAAGCATATTTATAGATAGTTCCCGTCAAATCCTCTCCTATGGAAGGAGCATAACTGAAGCCACTTACTTCCACTTTATCCCCCATATCAACAACCAATGGCGTAAGTGCGGAAGCACGCCAAACCGTTTTCCGGTCCCCATCAATAGCCTTACGGGAATCTGCATTGCCACCAACCATCTGCCATCCATTGACAGGTACATCGCTAAGTTGTATTTCTTCATTCTTATCTGCAAGAGGTTCTGCATAGAAAAGACCGACCGCAGCAACATTAGCCACACCACGGGCAGAGCGAATGGTTACACGAATGCGCTCCGGACGAGTATCAGAGAAACGTACAAGACGCTTATATCCTACTGTTGTGCCTTCTGCCATATGAATCCAGGAACCATCTTTATACGCTTCTACAAGGAAACTTTCAATACGTTGTCCTTTGGAGATATCTTCCTGAATCATGAAAGCATTCACCAACGCATCTTTCCGTATATCATATGGGCGGACTGTACCGGAAGTTCCATGCCATGCCTCGTTTCCTTTCAGCACATAATTACGGGCAAAAGTTTTCTTTAAATAACCGGAAAATTCTGTCAGCCGCTGCACATCATTTTCATTGATCAACCCACGAAGGTCGGGCGGAATATTCAATAATAGAACGGAATTATAGCCTACTGATTTGAAATAAATATCCGTCAGATGATTTAAAGACTTCACCTGCTTATCCTGATCGGCATGATAAAACCAACCCGGACGGATGGAAACATCGACCTCAGAAGGATACCAGAAAAGTTCGGTAGCGCGAGCCACTATATCACGTCCGCCTAAGTCCTTTGCCTTGCCGAAGATACCCAATTCTTTATTCTGTTCGCCGGAACGGGGATAGATACCCGGAGTCAGAGCTGTAGCACTCCATTCTGTTTCACGACCGATACCTTTTTCATTGCCTACCCAACGAACGTCATCACCCATGATAGCAGTAACTGCTTTAGGTTGCAGGCGACGAATGGTTTTCAATATAGCATCCCAATCATAGATTTGCTTTTTACCGTTAGGACCTTCACCGTTGGCACCGTCAAACCACACTTCATGGACTTCACCGTAATTGGTAAGCAATTCGGTCAGTTGCTCGATGAAAAACTGGTTGTAGGCAGGGGAATCACCATAGCAAGAGGCATTACGATCCCACGGAGAGAGGTAAACTCCAAACTTGATGCCATACTTCTTGCAAGCATCGCGCAATTCACGTACCACGTCTCCCTTTCCATCTTTCCAGGAAGAAGAGGCTACGGAGTGACGAGTAGTTTTGGTAGGCCAGAGACAGAAGCCATCATGATGTTTGGCAGTGATGATGGCCATCTTGAAACCGGATTCTTTAAGAGTCCTCACCCATTGTTCGCAGTCCAGCGAGGTAGGATTAAAGATGGCAGGATCTTCAGTACCATCTCCCCACTCTCGTCCGGTGAAAGTATTTACACCGAAATGCAGGAAAGCGGTCAGTTCCATACGCTGCCACTCCAGTTGTTGGGGAGTGGGTACAAGGCGTGAAGCCATTTCTATCTTTTCCGCCGCTGTAGCACCAGCGGGAAAAGCAACGTGCTTTTCATAATAAGTCTCTTGTGCCTGCAATCCGGAAAAGATTGTAAGACTGAGAACTGTAGTTAGAATCAGGTTTTTCATGCTATCTTATGTTATAGGTTTCGATCTATTTCAAAGGACGGATTGTAAACCGGAATGTGTAATCCTGCACAGGTACACGATACTGCGGCAATACTCCAGGGCCACAGGTAGCCGTACCGACTCCTGCCTGTGCTGCATCCAGGTGAACAGTTATCACTCCTTCGCGCCGCAATTGATAGATATGCGTTGCCGCATCCAGATTCTCATCCGTAAAAGGAATCACACTAAACTGGAACGAGGCATCGGAACGGAATGCCAGCCCCTCACCTGCCTCATCAGCAAGTTGCATCCAACGGACATCCGTACGGTTACCCGTTGCCTGCGGACGAACATAATAGTGAAACATGCGCTCCACATCGGTATGATAAATACCTATTTTACCGGATTGGTTACGATCCATATAAGTTTCATGCGCTCCACGCCCCAGATAAGACACCTGACTGTAAGTATCGGGCATTTCAAAAGTAAGCCCTACACGCGCCAGTGAAGAGATAACGGTGGTATCCGGCACGAAGTGTGTCTGTATATCCAATTCGCCGTTTTTCTTTAATATATAGATGAAAGAAGCGGTTCCCACTTTTTCACCACGGACATTCAATAATTCCACTTCGGCACGTCCACTGCGGGTAGAAGTCTTCACGGTAAGGGCACGCTGTGTCAACTGATCCAACCCGGCTTTCTTCCAAGCTTTGGCTCCTCCTACTTTTTCACGGTTATCATTATCCGTCACCGGACGATAGAGACTCAATGTAACGGGGGAAACCAGTAATTCTTTCCCATTATAAATATAAGAGTGAAGCGCCCCTGTTGCCGGATCTATATTCATTTCCACCTTACCCGAAAGTTTAGTTTCCGGAGCCCGGTAGTTCTTATTACCCGAAAGAACAAATTGGTCATAGGCTACCTCGTAATCCGTATTAATAAACGGAGCAGCATTCACAGGCGTCCAACTTAAGTTCAGATAAGCTTCACGAACATCAGAAGGCAAACGTACAGCACCCAGCGTAACTTCAACGATGGCGTGCGGAGCGGCATCTACCCGACGAGTACCGTCAGCAATCACTTTCCCATGATCACCTACCACCTGCCAGTGTAAGGTATAAGCATTGAGATTCGTAAAATCATGCCAATTCTTTATATTTAAAGTCAGGTTACTCTTATCAACTAATGTAGCCTTTATATATTGATATGCTTTCTTCACTTCCAGCAAATGCGGATGAGGTTCGCGGACGGCATTCACCAGACCATTGCAGCAAAAGTTCCCGAAACTGGGTACATTCTTCGGACCATAATCGCCACCGTAAGTCCAATACCAACGACCATCGGCATCTATTTCACGGAAAGACTGATCTACCCAATCCCAGATACAACCGCCCTGCACTATAGGTTCTGTTTCGAAAACATCCATGTATTCTTTCAATCCGCCTCCGCTATTGCCCATAGCATGCAGATATTCAGTCATGATGAAAGGGCGATACACTTTCGGTTCTGTCTGGCGGACATAGGCCAGCAATTCTTCCACACTGCGGTACATACGGCAGTAGATATCCGTATTATAATTCTGTTCGGCACGCTCGTATTGTATAGGGCGGGTGGTTTCAATGGACTTCATCCAATCATATGTCCGTTCAAAATTGATTCCGTTACCCGCTTCGTTGCCCAACGACCAGATCACGATCCCCGGATGGTTCTTGGCACGTTCGTACATACGTTGCGTACGGTCCATGTGTGCAGGCAGCCAAGTACTATCCTTTGCCAATGAAGCCGGGCCATACCCCATACCATGCGATTCGATGTTTGCTTCATCTATCACATAAAGGCCGTAACGGTCGCAGAGTTGATACCAGTACGGATGTGTCGGATAATGCGAGTTGCGCACAGTATTCAGGTTATGTTGCTTCATCAAGCGAATGTCTTCTTCCATCAGTTCTTTGCTGACAGTACGTCCCAACTGTGAATGTTCATGCCGGTTAGCACCTTTTATCAATATAGGTACCCCGTTGATACAGAAACGGCCATCCTTGATTTCAGAAGTACGGAAACCAACTTTGCAACCGGTCAGGTGTGTTATATGTCCTGCATCATCTTTCAACGTCAATATCAATGTATAAAGATTCGGGTATTCTGCACTCCAACGTTTTACATCAGGAAGGGACTGTTCGTCAAAGGTAATAAAATTACTCAAACCACGGCTCTTGACCGGTATTTCATTTTGCAAGATTGTCTTTCCGGCAGTATCTTCCAGACTATATGCCAAAGTAGACACACCAGTCGCACTTCCTTCAACCGTTACATCAAGGCCGAAAATTCCTTCCTTATACTCTTTCTTATCCAAAGAAGAAGTTACTTTATAATCAGCTATAAACTGGCGTGGAGTACTGTAAAGATAGACATCCCGTTCAATACCACTCAACCGCCACATATCCTGACACTCCAGATAGGAACCTGCACTCCAGCGATACACTTCAAGTGCCACGGTATTTTCTCCTTCCTGTACATAGTCCGTGATATCCCATTCGGCAGGAGTCTTTGAACCCTGGTTATAACCCAGCATATGTCCGTTCACCCAGATATAATAGAAAGAGATCACACCTTCACAGCAAATCACGATGCGACGGTCTTTCCAGTCAGCAGGAACCGTGAACGTACGGCGATAAGAACCTACTTCGTTCTCTGCATAAGGTACCAGCGGAGGATTCTTTTTGAAGTTGAACAAAGGATCATCAAATTCATAAGTTTCGTTCACATAAATAGCCGTACCATATCCCTGACGCTCCCAGTTACCGGGTACATCGATATCTGCCCATCCGCCCGTATAGAACGAAGGTTTATAAAAGTCTTTCGGACGATGATCGGGATTCTTCACCCAGTGGAATTTCCACTTACCGTTCAGACTCATATAATAAGGTGATTGCTCATAATTCCCTTCACCCGCAGCATCAGCATTCGCATAAGGCCATATATAAGTATGTGGTGCCAGTTTGTTTTTTCCGATAGCATACTGGCTCTGCCATTCCGGCTGTACAGTCTGTGCTATAGCAGGGATGGTAAGCAGGCAGGTCAGACACAAGCTCAACAGGGTCTTTTTCATGGTACTATATCTCATTTTTCTAGTTTTCTATTCTATTATTATCTCATCAAAGTATATCCTCGCTTCCTGTCCCGGACGTACATGCGTGAAAGGACAGTCTCCTGCTCCACGGGCTACTACACGAACATAACGTGCCTCTGTCCCTATTTCAAACGGGATATCTTCTCTAAATACACCTTCACGGAAGATTTCGTTCTTTGTGTAGCTGCACTCACCCATTTTGCAATACTCCTTGTCATCACCCGAAATCCAGACTTCTATTTCAGCAGGTTTATGCACTGCCATGCCATAATTCGTTATAGAGCCTAACGTTAGTTTATTCACCAATTCCGGTTTCTTCAGGTCGAGGGTAAAAGTAACCGTATCGCTTTTCATCCAGGAACACCATTCCAGATCGGTATATTTCTGACTTCCCCGTATCCCGTTTGTCAGCATATAAAGATCTCCTGTACCGGCACTCTTTACAGGCTTCGCCGTCGCTTTATTCCAGATGACAGGCAACTCCAGCATTTGTCCCAATTGCTCGTTTCCGGCAAAGGTTGCTGCCTTAATTGTTTTGGCCTCTGTAAGCATCAACGGTTTTGTATAAAGGGGTGATTGTGCAGTCGGTACACTGCCATCCATTGTATAACGCACCTGTACATCAGGGCGAATACAATCCAGTTCTACTTGCAGACGACCCTCTTTCGGAGTTACAGTCTGTTGTATATTATACATGGAACGGGCATAGACAATTCCTTTTACAGCCAAGTGTTCATTAAAGTGGTCCATAGCTTTCAGGTAAGAGGCCCAGTTCTTACGTGCAGGCTTCGTCCAGGCAACTTCCGCCAATGCCGACAGGCGGGGGAAAAGCAGGTAGTCCACATCTGCCGGAGAGTTACAGAACTCTGTCCACATACACGCCTGAACCCCCATTAGCAGAGATGCAGCCTGCGGTGTCCAGTCTTTCTGCACAGGTTCATAGTCATAGACATCTTTCAGCGTGTTATTTCCAAAATAGGTAATAGGTTCGAACCATTGGGGACCTTGATAGCGGATGAGATACAATATCCGGGCAGGGGTCATGATAAAGCGGTGACCCAATTCGGCAGCTTTCAGTGCAGCCTGTCCGTAACCTTGCCATCCAAGGATAATGCTCCCTTCGGGGATTCTGGCATTCGTCAGTTCATCCCATCCTATCACTTCACGTCCCTTATTCTGCACATACCGTGCTACCCGTGCCATGAAATAGCCTTGCAATTCTTCTGTATTTTCCAATTTCTCCGCTTTCATTCGCGCCTGGCACAACGGACATTCTTCCCAATGTGTCTTTCTCGCCTCATCACCTCCTAAATGGATATATTTTGAGGGAAACAATTCGAGTACTTCATCCAGAATATCTTGCAGGAAAGTAAATACACTGTCATTTCCTGCGCAAAAGATAACATCCGCATGATTCCCGCCTAAACCGGGCAATACACCGATAAATTTATCCACTACCGGACAGGAGAGCAAAGGGTAAGCAGCCAATGCAGCATTGCTATGTGCTGGCATTTCTATTTCCGGGATCACTTCGATATGCCGTTCCTGAGCATAGCGCACGATCTCGCGGATTTCATCCTGCGTATAGAATCCTTTTTCCACAGTAGGTTCACCCTGACGGGGATTACGACGTTCGGGGAATGTCTTGCCCGGACGATCTACACGGCATGATCCTATTTCTGTAAGCGAGGGGTATTTCTTAATTTCAATACGCCAACCATTGTCATCTACCAGATGCAGATGTAACTTGTTCAACTTCAGCATCGCCATACAATCGATAATACGCAACAAGTTTTCCTTGGGGGAGAAAAAACGTGCCACATCTACCAATAGTCCCCGATAACCGAAACGGGGTTGGTCGGTGATAGTCAATGCCGGAACAGTCCAATCGACGTTCTCCGTCACTTGTTCACTTTCAATTGCAGAAGGAAGTAATTGACGGATACTTTGAAGGGCATAATAGAAACCTTGCAGATCGGAGGCACGGATGGTTATCTTCTTAGCCGTTATCTCCAGTTTGTAAGCTTCACTTTTTAAGGTAACGTCCGTCACCAGACAGACATCACCTTTCCGGCTATCTACCTTTATGCGGGGAGTAAAACCTGCCGCACGGGTAAGAAGTCCGGTGAACTGGTGCACTTGCTCAGCTTGTCCTTCATTCTCTACTGCGAAACTCGTCTTAGCAGAGAAGTGGAAGTTACCCGTGCCCGGTACTAAACTCACCGGGCAGGGAACTAATGAAAAAGGTTGTGCTAAGTTATCAGCCTGAATGTTTGTTACTGCCAGGAACAGACAAAGCAGTACTGTATATATATATTTCATAAGGTCATAGCGTTTGATAATATGAATTATTCTTTATCTCTCTCTGGGGAAAAGCGTACCGGATCATTGTATTGTTCCTGCAATGCCGTAAGTTCGGTTTTCAGTTCCTTCACAATGTCTTCCGTACCCGGTTGTCCATAGATGTTACGCATTTCGGTCGGATCGGCCTGTAAATCGTACAATTCCCATTCATCGATGTCATTATAGAAATGAATCAGCTTGTAACGTTCGGTACGTACGCCGTAATGCCGCTTCACCATGTGTTCAGCAGGATATTCATAGAAGTGATAGTACAGGGATTTCCGCCAGTTTTCAGGTTTTTCACCTTTCAGTAATGGAACCAGGGAAAGTCCCTGAATATCTTCGGGCACCTTCACACCGGCCAGTTCCAGGAATGTGGGTGCATAGTCAATGTTCTGTACCAACTCTCCGATGTCTCCTTTACGGTCGAAACCTTTCGGCAAACGCATAATCAGCGGTGTATGCATAGATTCTTCATACATGAAACGCTTGTCGAACCATCCGTGCTCACCCATATAGAAACCTTGATCGGAAGTATAAACAACTAATGTGTTATCCAGCAATCCTTTCTCTTTCAGGTAATCGAGCACACGGCCTACATTATCATCCAGAGATTTCACAGTCTTCATGTAGTCGCGGATATAGCGCTGGAACTTCCAATTGGCAAGTTCTTTACCCTGAGGATTCTTTTTATAGAAATCATCGATGATAGGACCATAGAACTTATCCCATGCGGCACGCTGACCTTCATCCATCCGACCGATATATTTCTCATAAAGAGACTTCAACCGGGTTTCTTTGTCCGGATGTAGCATTTTGAGGTCATAGATCATATCCATATCCTTCACAATGCTCATTTCCTGTGCGGCAGCGGCAGGACGTCCTTCGTAATCGTCGAAGAAATTGTCCGGTAGCGGGAAGGTCTTGTCTTCATAAAGTGCAAGGTTGCAGGTATCTGCCAACCAGTTACGATGAATCGCTTTATGATGAATTAAAATACAGAACGGCTTATTTGTATCCCGCTGATTTTCCATCCAGTCGATAGCATCATCAGTAATGATATTGGTCACATATCCGTGCTTCTGTATCGTATCATTGTCCTGAGTGATAAAATCAGGATTATAGTAATCACCTTGTCCGGGCACGATCTCCCAGTAATCAAAACCCGTAGGCAAACTTTCCAGGTGCCATTTACCAACCAACGCAGTCTGATAACCGGCCTGTTGCAAAAGTTTAGGGAAAGTTTGCTGCGAAGCATCGAACACGCAAGTTGTGTTATCATAGAATTTATTGGCACAACTGTGCTTGCCCGTAATCATACAGGCACGGCTGGGACCACTCAGAGAGTTAGCCACAAAGCTGTTTGTAAAACGTACTCCGTCGGCTGCAATGCGGTCCAGGTTCGGCGTCTCCATGTAGCGGTGGTCATAACAGCTCATCATCTGGGCTGTGTGATCATCCGTCATGATGTATACTATATTATATTGCTTTTGTTCCTCAGTTTTCTTTTGTGAAGTACATGAAGTCATGGATGCCACAGCAGCGGCACCGGTCAGAGAAAAAAGCAATCCTGATTGTATCGTGTTCATAATCGAATCTAATTAAATATTTAAAAATCCGGATGTGGAATGCGAGGGTGGAAGACAACTCCCACCCCGCATCCGGGAAAATCTAATAACCTATTGTAAACTCTATAGATTCCGGATGATTAATAACCAAAGTTATTATCGTTATTCGTGAGGCCCGGATTAGCATCTATTTCACTGGTAGGAATCGGCAGAAGCAAATTCTTTTTCAGGAAGTCATCCGTCAGGCTACCATTGTTCAGGAGACGATCTGCAAAGTTGTTTACACTTGAAGTATAATTCTTTTCTCCCAATATGGTCAATTCATGAGTAGTATTCAGTTCCAGAAACTTTTTGAAGTATACCGTACCGCGGATACGTACCATATCGTAAATGCTGGATTCGCCACAAAGCTCGATGATCCGCTCAAAATACAATTTTTCCGTAACCTGTTCTTTGGTAAGTGATGCCGACCAGTCTGCAGGTTGTGCAGAAGGAACGGCTCCGGATTTGCGGGCACGGGCCAGTACCTCATTGGCCAGGCTGATAGCTTTCGGAGTATCACCCAGTTCATTGTAAACGTCAGCCATCAGTAACAGCATTTCAGCGTAACGATAAACCATTAAGTTCTTGTGGGCCATCGTACCAGTTTGTGTCTGGTCGTACAACTTACCAAAGTACGGCCACTTTTCTGCATTACCTGTTTTTGCAAAGTCATTTACAGCTTTTGCTACTGAAGAGTTATACGGAGATGCCCCGTGTGTAGCCTCGTAATTATCACAAACGCTAAGGCTCGGGTTCTTCGGATTAGGAAATTCGGCATAAGGCATCTTGGCTGTAACCTCCATATTCACATTGTTCGATCCGGGTACTGTCATATCAGTATATTTGATTTTCCAGTAAGGGTACGTACATACAGAGTCGTTAGCACAAAGTGCAGTACCAACCTGAGGTTTCGGATTAGCTTGATTATTACCATTGCGAGCTCTCCACTTCGTCAAGAAATTAACATCAATACGGGGATCTCCCGGGTAAGTACCTTCATGCATATCATAAGCGAACTTAGCTACGCGATACGTACTCCAGTTGATGCCACTGGTAGAAGCCTGAGGAGCAAAGCGGTTACTGCCACGATTGTAGCACCCGTTCGCATTTCCCGTTGAATAATTCATCTGGAAGATAGATTCCTTGGAGGTTGACACATATTCACCAAACAAATTGGCAAACTTAGGTTCCAACGAATAAACATGACTTGCGTATACTGCATCAAACATGTTTTTTGCATTCTGCCAATTGGCGGCAGCATCTATACCCAGAACAGCCATCTTATAATACACTTTACCCAGGAAAGCTTTTACAGCCCAGGAATTAGCACGTCCCACTGCTGATTTTTCAGAAATAGACAGAGCATCCACCAGGTCCTGTGTGATTTGTGAGAACACCTCTTCACGGGGTGAACGGGCAATAGAAATACCTTCGGAAGAGGAAGCAACCGTTTTCAAAGGAACATCACCAAAAGTGGAAACCAAATTATAGTAAGCCAGTGCTCTCAAAAATTTAGCTTCGCCACCCTTCTGAGTCTTGACTGCTGCACTCAGCCCGCTCTTATCAATACTTTCCAGGAAAGCATTGATTTCGGCTATCGCCTTGTACATACCTCCCCAAGCCAAGGATACCAAGCTATTGGCAGCCAATGTATTCAGCGAGTTCAAATCCTCAGGACGTTGTGCCCATGCAAGACCCGAAGCTACAATAGGAGCTTCCTGCCACATCTGTCCATAAGCATTAGGAGCCGACATATAACCATAGCATCCCAATAGGGCTAATTCTGCATTATCTTCGGTCTGGAAAACAATATTGCTGTTCTGAGAGTATAAGGGATCTTCATTCAGTAAAGAGTCACAGGCTGAAAAGCTGCACAGTACAGCCAAAGACAGTATATAATATTTATATCTTTTCATATTCTTCATGTTTTTAATATTAGAAAGTCAAGTTTAAGCCGAATATAAACGAACGCGGGGTCGGATAAGAACTCATATCTACGCCCGGACGAAGACCGTCGAAACCGAAAGAGTTTACATCTGGGTCGTAACCACTGTAGTTGGTAATAATGAATGCGTTCTTAACGGAAGCATAAACCGAAGCATTTTGGAAGCCAATCTTGCTCATCCATGTTTTCGGTAATATATAGTTCAAAGTAATGTCGGCACAACGCAGATAGCTGGCATCTTCTATATAGCGGTCCATAACATAGTTCTGTATAACGAATGTGGAACTCGGATACAGGTTGGAATGATTACTTTCCGTCCACATATTCTGATAAGCTTTACGGGTCAGGTTGTTCGACCTAGTTCCTGGTGTACTGACATAGCGGTTGTTAGTATTCATAATGTCTCTACCTTGTACACCGGCAAACGAAGCCGACAGACTCAGGTTTTTCCAGGAAATATTTGTAGAGAAACCGTAGGTAAAATCAGGATTCGGATCACCGATAACATCACGGTCGTTTACATTTACATCACCGTCTCCATCGCTATCTACAAATTTGATATCGCCGGCTACCGGAGTAACCTTATTAAATGTCTTGTAATAACCAACCGTACCGTCTTTTTTAGTATATCTCACACCTTGTTCTGTTATATCTTCCGGCTGTACGATACCCTGTGTAACATATCCGAAGAACAAGCCCGGAGCTTCACCTTCCAGGAAGACATGGCCTACACCGAAGTGATCGCCTATCGAGTTACCATAATATCCTACTTTCTCACCCAAGAAACCAAAGTCAGATGGCAGAAGTCCCAACTCGGCAATCTCGCTCTTGTTGAAACCAATGTTACCGCTTACGCTCCACTTCCAATCTTTCTTATCAATAATCTGTGCGTTCAAAGAGAGTTCAACACCATTATTCTTCATTGATCCCTGATTATAATAAGTGGAAGCAAATCCGGCAGAACCCGGCAGAGTTCTGGAAATAAGCAAATCAGTAGTCTTCTTCTGATACACGTCGAGAGTACCACTCAGGCGTGAGTTAAACAAACCGAAGTCTAAACCGGCATTCCATGAAGCTGTCTTTTCCCATTTCAAGCTGTTATTTGACAGGTTGGTTACCGTAAAGGCTGTCTGGGCATTGCCGGAACCATCAGCATAATAAAGATTGGAATTAGAACCATACATAGAGAAGGTAGAGTACGGATCAATACTTTGATTACCAGTAACACCATAGCTCACACGAATCTTCAACTGGCTCAACCAAGAGATATTTTTCATAAACTCTTCCTGTTCCATACGCCATGCCAACGATGCAGACGGGAAGTATCCCCAACGATTACCTTTAGCAAATTTACTGGAACCGTCAGCACGGAAAGAAGCAGTAATCAAATACTTGTCGAGAATGGAAAGATTAGCACGTCCCAGATAGGAAACCAACTGGTAGTCTTTCTGGATAGGCTGGGCATTGTTTACATTACCTGCCATGTGAAGACCATTCTCACGCATTTCAAAGAAAGTGAATTGATTGGCGGTAGTATTTTTGTTCAGGAAGTTATAATCTTCGTAAGTAACACCGGCCGTAGCATCCAAAGTTGCGAAGGACTTGAGCTTCGTACTGTAATTCAAGATATTCTCAACGGAAACATTATTCTTATTCAAGTCTGACAATGCCAGCAAACCTTGGTTGTTCATACCTTGGTAAAGTTGCAGACCGTACCAACGCTTGCGCTCATTAATATTCAGGTTACCACCGGTACGAAGGTTATAACGGAAGAACTTATTAATCTTCCAGGTCAGGTCCAGACTGGCTTTGAAAGTTTTATCATCTGTTACGTCTACATAATCATTCAACCAACTGAAAACAGTTGTCTTGTTCTCATTATTAAAGCTGGGGTCACCTTCCGGCATTTCAAATGGAGCATAGTCCAATGCCGTACGTGAGATAGCACCGGTAGAACCTCCCAATGTATTACCACCCGCCATCATATCATTCTGACGAAGTGCACCACTCAAAGACAGGTCAATCTTTACGGCTTTTGATACTTCCGCGCTCAGGTTGGCACGTAAGTCACCCTGTTTCAAAGAAGTTTGCTTTACCGTACCGTTGATGTCCTTGAAATTGGCAGATATATAATAGGTAATCTTATCCGATCCACCATTCAAAGACAGAGAATAATTCTGTGAGAATGCCGAAGTATAGATTTCCTTCTGCCAGTTGCGGTAGGTTACAACGTTGTAGGTTTCGGGATTATTAGCATCATATTTGTCGTAAGAACCATTGAATACATATCTTACCTGGTCGCCTACAATATGAAATGGAACAAGGCCATCCTGAATTCTGCTATTTGCATAATTAGCATACTCTTCCAGATTGATCATATCCAGCAGGTTCGTAGTATTGGCAATCGTGAACGTAGCCGAAGCATTGACTTTAGCTTTTCCAGCCTTACCTTTCTTAGTAGTAATCAGGATTACACCGTTGGCACCACGCGAACCGTAGATAGCGGTTGAAGAAGCATCTTTCAAAACAGTAATGTCTTCAATATCGCCAGGGTTCAAAGATGACAACGGATCTTGATTGATCTGGAAGTCTCCACTGATACCTGAAGAAGCAAATTCACCTGTTGAAGCTTGCGGTACATTATCAATAACATACAGCGGCTGGTTGTCGCCACGAAGTGAACTGGCACCACGAATCGTAACCGAAGAAGCGGAACCAACAGCCGAAGAAGTTGAGTTAACGACCAGACCTGCCACTTTACCGGACAATAAGTTATCAAGAGAAGTAGCCTTAGCCGCATCATTCGGATCAGGACGCAGGCTGGTTAACGCACCGGTTACATCACCTTTACGGGCTGTACCGTAGGCCACTACCACTACTTCATCCAACACTTGCGTATCATCTTTCAATGATACATTTATTACGGTCTTGTTTCCCACAGGGACTTCCTGTGTTTCATAACCGATAAAAGAAAATACTAATACGGATTTAGAGTTGGGAACATCGATCTTATAGTTACCATCCACATCGGTAATGGTTCCTAAAGACCCTCCTTTTACTTGTACATTGACACCGGGTACACCTTCATTGGTGCTGTCAATCACTTTACCTGTCACCTTAATCGTTTGCTGTGCCAAAGCAGCGGCAGTAGATGTCAAACAGAGCAGGCATACCAGAAATACATTCAATAATTTCTGTCTCATAGAATTAAATTTAAATTAGTTATAAACTATCGTTAACATTGATTTGTGATGCAAATGTAAAACGATAGCAAAGGAGCGTCTGTACAAGATTCACTATTTCAAGGTCCAAAATTGACTATCCGGACAGCAAAAACAAATAATAGTCAAAACTGGAGGCGAAGTAGACAAATTTGGAGCTTATTTCCAAGTAATTTCCTGCAAATTGTATTGTACGGTTCGCTACAAAAGAGTATTTTTGCTCCAACCTATCCACAATACCCATGAGAAAAACCCTGTTAACCACATTACTATTATCCCTGCTACTATCCTTTTCATACAAGATGGCAGGAAATACTCAATATGCTTTCCAACAGATAAGTACCCAGAATGGCCTGTCTTCTTCGGTTCGCTGTCTGGTAGTAAGCCATGAAAAAGGGTATGTCTGGATTGGAACAAGATCAGGTATCGGACGCTTCGATGGCTACGAACTTAGGAAATACCTCCACGATAATATCACTCACATCATTGAAGACAAAGAAAATACCATTTGGGCCATTACTCCCAAAGGGCTTTTCTACTACAATTATCAGGAAGATGAATTCCGGCAGGCACGCGATGAGGATAATAATCCGGTAATAGCTACCTCCATTTGTCCTTGGGAAGATGGTGTATTATTCGGTGGAAGCGGCAAATTATATAAGTATGACTATGCCAATCACCAAATCAGATTCCTGTGTGCCCTCACTAATAATAAGTATAATATTACCAGCCTCCAGAAATGGGACGATCATACCCTGATGTGCACCAACCGATGGAGTCGTGCACTACTCATTGATCTCCCGACAGGTCAGACCCATCCCGTACCTTTCGAAAGTAACGAACTGATAGCCACTCTTATCGACAAAAACGGGAATATATGGGTGGCTCCTTACCATCAGGGGGTGAAGTGCTACGACCGGAACGGTAAGCTTCTTCACTCTTATGATACCACAAACTCCCGATTGCAGACCAATGTCATACTTTCTTTAGCCGAACGTGACGGACAGATATGGGTGGGTACGGATGGGTCCGGTATCTATATTCTGAACCCCAAGGATGATACGATGTCTGTTCTTGTGCGAGTTCCCGGAGATCCATACTCACTACCTGCGAATTCAATCCTTTACATATATACTGACTCCAATAATAATATGTGGGCAGGCAGTGTGCGTGCCGGCTTAATACACATCAAAGAAGCGGGAATGAAGATATATTCGGATGCATTGCCCGGATTTGAATACGCACTCAGTGAAAAGTCGACACTCAGCATCTACCAGGATGAAAAAGAAAACATATGGATTGGAACAGATGGTGGCGGAATCAACCGCCTTGATCCTGTCACTAAGAAATTCCACCATGTACTCTCTACCTGGGGAGATAAAGTATCTTCCATCACAGGGGTAGATCAGAGACATCTTCTGGTTTCTTTATTCAGCAAAGGGTTATTCTTTTTTGATAAACAAACTGAAAACTACCAACCACTTATTATCATCAACGATAGTATAAATACCCTCTTATGCAAACGGGGAAAAACGGTTAATGTATTCCGGAACACACCGGAAACGATATTATTGCTATCCGAAATGCCTTATAGCTACCACCTAACCCGGAAAGACTTCACACCTATTCCTCTGGACAAACCTGCCCAAGATGTCGTCGGCACGCTCCTGCCTATATGCCAGAACGGTTTCGTCTCCTATCTGCATGATTTCAAACGGATTTACCGGATCGATTCCCGAAAGAACCGGTTAGAAACCTTATACAGTTGCAAAGGTGATACCATATTCAATTCTGTATCTGCCGATGAAAACGGGATTTTCTGGATAGGAAGCAATTATGGGCTCAGTTATTATTCCATGGAAAAAAAGCAATGCATCAATATTCCCAATAGTCTGATCAATGAAATTAATTCACTAATTTGCGATCAGCGGGGACGTGTATGGATAGGAGCAGACAGTAAACTATTCGCTCACCTAATTCAAGAAGGAGAGTTCATTCTTTACGGGGAGTCAGATGGAATCATTCTGAACGAGTATCTGGAGAAGCCCCGTTTACTTTCTACGCAAGGCGATATCTATATGGGAGGTGTCAACGGACTGCTCTGTATCAACAAGCAACTTCCTAACGAACCAAACGCCCCTCCAATTCTTGAACTGGCAGACGTTTTGGTAGGCGGAGAACGTATGAATGCCCTGATGAGCACCGGACGAAGACTGAAAGTAGAAGAACAAAGTAAGCCCATCACCATTAAAATCATTGCCCACGACAAAGATATCTTCCGCAAACCGATGTATCGTTATACTTTACTCGGTATGGAAGGGCAAGTGATTTACTCCTACCAACCGGAACTGACATTAAGCGGACTGCCTGCAAGAACCTACCAAGTGATGGCTTCCTGCAGTACCCGTACCGGGGGATGGACTGAAGATTATCAGATTCTGGAACTCATAGTCTTACCACCGTGGTATAAATCCAACTGGTTTATCAGTATTTGTTTCATATTGATAGTTTCAGGGGTGATACTGGCATTCTTCTCCCTGTTGCATCGCAAGGAAAACAAGTTGAAATGGGCCATGAAGGAACATGAGCAACAGGTTTATGAAGAGAAAGTACGTTTCCTTATCAATATCAACCATGAATTGCGCACCCCACTCACCCTGATACACGCCCCGTTAAAGCAATTGCTGGAATCACTATCGCCGGAAGACGACAAGTATCCGGTTATCCAAAGCATCAGCAAACAGTCCGGACGCATGAAGAACCTTCTGAATATGGTGCTGGATGTACGCAAAATGGAGGTAGGGCAAAGCACTCTGAATGTAGGAACTGTGGAATTAACTCCATGGATAGAACAACTTATAACAGATTTCAGACCGGAAGCCCAGTTAAAAGACATCTCCATCTTATATAGTCCCGGACCGGAAGTGGATACTCTTTGCTTTGATAAAGAGAAATGTACTACCATATTAATAAATCTGCTGATCAATGCGTTGAAGTACAGCCCTGAGAACAGTCTGATTCGTGTCACGACCAGCCTGTCAGATGACAAGAACCGTGTACGCATCTCTGTTTCCGACGAAGGTCCCGGATTGAAAGATGTGGATATAAACAACTTGTTTATCCGTTTCTATCAAGGCAACAATAGCCGCCCCGGAACAGGCATCGGACTCTCCTACTCTAAAATTCTTGCAGAGCAACATGGCGGAAGTATAGGTGCCTATGACCATGGAGATATGTCCGGTTCTACCTTCTGGTTCGAACTGCCGCGAGACATACAACCGGGAAAGGTTACTCTGCAACCCCAAGCTTATTTGAATGAGTTGCTGGCTCCCACCCAGGAAGTCGAAAGCATCCCAAGCGATATACTAAACAAAGAGGATACCCAAAATTGTACATTGCTGATCGTGGATGATAACAAAGATCTGACAGATTATCTATTCTCCGCCCTTAAGAATAAATTCAAAGAAATCCGGGTAGCTTATGACGGTGAAGAAGCCTTGCGTATCTGCCGTGAATCTTCACCGGAAATTGTAGTCAGCGATATTCAGATGCCACGTATGAATGGCTATGAATTATGCAAGCATATCAAAGAAGACCTGGAAATCAGCCATATCCCCGTTATTCTGCTTACAGCCCGCAATGATGAGGAAAGCCAGTTATTCGGTTACAAGAACGGAGCGGATGCATACCTGACCAAGCCTTTCGAAGTAGACATACTTTATACCGTTATCCAAAGCCAACTGAAGAATCGTGAACGGATACGGACACGTTATGCTGAAGCCGGACCACTCCCCCTGCCACAGGAAAGTACATTCAGCTCGGCCGATGAGAAATTCCTCAACCGCCTGAATAAACTGATCTCCGAGAATCTGGATAACCAGCAAATGGGTGTACCGTTCCTTTGTACGGAATTGGGTATCAGCCGTGCAGGTCTTTACAACAAGCTGAAAGCATTGTCGGGGATGGGAGCCAATGATTATATCACCAAACTACGGATAGAACGGAGTGCCTGGCTGCTTACCCATACCGCGCTCAGCATAGTTGAAGTCGCAGACCAGACAGGGTTCTCAACTTCCCGCTATTTCAGTACGGTGTTTAAGCAATACATGGGGTGTTCGCCCACTCAATACAAGGAAGAACATAAACCTATAAAGGGAGAAAGTTGAAGGTGTAATGCCGTCTTTTGCAATACATCTTTATGCTATCAGCTACAGATCAGGTAATGTAACAGGAAACATCTCGCTATCTCTGTGTTCCCTCTTAATAATCTCTTTCATCTGTTTCACAATATCGGGATGAGCAGCTGCAATATCATGATCTTCATGTACATCATTTGCGAGATCATACAGATAAGGTGTCCCTTTCTTAACCAATAATTTCCAGTCTCCCATACGGACACCAATCTGATCTGTTTCATGGAACTCCCAATAAAGGAAATCATGTTTTTGCTGCTTGCCGTCGTCCCCCAACAAGGTCGGAACAAAAGAGATGCCGTCGAAGCAGTCATTCTTTATCTTTTTATTTATGTACTTCTTCGGAAATGCTTTATCCTCCATCAATTCACAGAATGTAGGCATTACATCGTAGAAAGCCAATTGGTGATCATTCACGTTGCCTGCTGATACATGCCCGGGCCAACGCACAATAAAGGGGATTCGTATACCACCCTCATGGCATTGCCGTTTCAGACCACGCAGTTTACCATCCCGTCCGAAGAATTCAGGATCCGCTCCACCCTCTTCGTGGGGACCATTATCACTGCTAAAGATAACAATCGTGTTATCATCAAGACCTTTCTCTTTCAGCTTCTTCAAGACTTCTCCTACATAATAATCCAAACGGGTAATCATACCGGCAAATTCGGCGTGGGTATGCTCCACGGCATTGTAGCGCCCACCTTCGTACCCTCCCCAGGTTTTATCTCTGAAGAATTGCTTTTTGTAGCCTTTCAGAATGGAATCATTCGGCTGTGCAAGTTCCGCATGCGGAAGCGTATAAGTGAAGAAACCATAGAAGGGTTGATTACTATCCTGTTCATCCAGCCATTCCAGCGCTTTACGATGAATCAGGTCTGCCGAATATTGTGTGCGCTTTTTATAATCGTCCCCAAACATGGGATAATTGATATTGTCTTCCATGATAACACGTACAACTCCCGTGTCTCCTTCCTGCTTACTATATCTGTTCAGGAAATTGGGATAATACAAATGGGCCTGGAACTGACATATATAGCCATAGAATTCATCGATACCCCGTTTATCCGGTGTAGAACAAGAGCCTTCATAGCCGCCTGCCCATTTGCCGAAGACTCCCGTAGTATAACCGTTCTTTTTCATAATCTCAGGAAGAATGATATGATCTTCATCGTACGGTTCCTGACCGACAATGGAAAATTCGTCATTAATCCCATATTTTACAGTTGGAACTCCCTGCCAATATTCCTTGTTTCCACGTACATGGGTATGCCCCGAATGCTGCCCCGTCATTAGTGAAGCACGAGAAGGTGCGCTAACCGGACTACCGGCGTAGGCCTGTGTAAACAGCATGCCTTCCGCCGCCATACGGTCTAAGTTAGGTGTCTGAATATATTTTTGTCCGTAACATCCTAAATCTCCATATCCCATGTCATCGCACAGGATAAAGATTATATTAGGCTTAGAATCTTTGTTTGCCGCATTGCCACACAAAGAAACAGTAGCCAGCAGGCCTGTTCCTAAGGTTATTCCTATATGTTTCATATTGAGTCTGTTTTCTTATTAATTAAAGTTTCGCTTGTAGCTCGTCACTTACTTTTCTCACCGAAATCTTCCTGTTGCTTCTCGACTTCTTTCAGCTTCTGCGCATTCTGTTCTTTCTGCAACCGCTCCTGTTCCAACTCAGCAGCCGATTTTACAGCTGTTCCTCCCAATCCGGCGGCAGAAGGATTTGAAATAAGCGCCGCCTCTTTCCCCGAATATAGCAACGGATGCTCTGACGGCACACTCTCCAACTCCAGTACAGCACTGGTTGGCATCTGCGAACCTTCAAACAGCACACTGGCTGTCACCTTAATCTTGCCCGGTTTCAAGGTCGACTGTATCAGTACCGGAGCAGTGCCCCACTTTACAGGTGCGGGGTTTGCCAATATGGAAGCATCTCCCAGAAGGCGTCCTTCGCCTTCCACATGGAACTTCACATAATAATTATTCAAGCGCTTGATATTCCCATTTTTATCGGCAACGGCTGCCACTACTGTTACAAAGTCAGAACCATCAGCTTTCAGGTCAACTCCTTCATTATCTATCCAAAGCAGCAACTTTTCCGGACGACGTGCCGGGTGTACTTCATGGGTGGCAACCACTTTGCCATCTATCAGCCCTTCGGCCAGCAAAAGCACATCCTCTTGCTTTTTCTTCCGGGACATGGCTTTGTCCATCTGAAAGTCATAGACATCCGGGAAAGTGATAACAGGTGAAGGCATACCGGCTTCTGTCAGTGGCTTGTTGTAAGTAGACACTTTCCCATCTCTCATGAAAGTTAGCCGTACTTCCTCGCAATTCGAATAAACAGTGACATCCTTACTTGAGAACGGAGTCATTTCATGGGCTATATAAACCATCGGGCCAGTTTCGAAAAGGCGTTCCTGCTTCTCGGGCGAACGTTGTGCCTTGAACATATAGTACGAATACTTGGGCTGACGGAATACATCCATCAATCCACCATAAAACGGATCGGGATGGTAACCACGTTGATGGTCGAACGAGTGCCAGAGACATCCACCCACATGTTGCCGGGGAGTGCGATAAAGAGCATCATAGCAAGTATAAGTATAGGTAGGATTGGCATAATGCCGGGCCTGAATGAGCATAGGTTGCTCTCCCCAGTTACGTGCTACACGACTGGGTGAGTTATGCGAACTCCAATCATCCACATTGTCGCCCCACTCACGGGTAAAATAGGTAATTTTAGGATCGGCATTCGGATCCCCCCAAGCTTTCCCATCAAAAGACGGATGAGTGAAAAGTACCGGGAAATATTCTTTACCACGCGCTCCGCTGTCGCAACCGGAATAACAATAAGGGTAAGGATATTCCTGATCGACCAGTTCACGGGTTTTCTTGGCAAAATCATCCGGATACCAGGTTTCATTCAGGATAGGCTCCCACAACCAGACACAGGCATGGTTACGGTCACGGCGTACCAGATTACGTATATCACTATATACACGCTGTGCAAATTCAGGGGCATCATTCCAGAACTGCCAACCCGGAGTATTGACTATTACAAACAGACCGAGTTCATCGCATGCATCCATGAAAGCCGGGTCTTGCGGACAATGGGCATTGCGAATCACCTTCATTCCCGCATCCCGCAGTTTCTTTGCGTCACGCCAGTGAATGCTATTGGGTACTGCATTACCTACTACGGCAAAGTCCTGGTGGCGATTGGCGCCGATCAACGGTTCTTCATAAGGTTTGCCGTTCAGCCAGAAGCCATCCTTACCTTTAAATTCCACACTGCGGATACCAATACGACGACGGTAACCATCCACTACTTTTCCTTCATGGTCACGGATACGCACAATCAGATTGTATAAAGTAGGAGTCTCCGGACTCCACAACAATGGGTTCTTTACTGTGATTTTATCTTTTGAAGTAACAGCCTTACCCGGACGTACCTGTATTTTATCATTCAGGAACGCCACCTGAGTACCATCCGGTTGCTGCAATTCATATTCCACAACTCCTGTAAAAGTTTTACGACTATCATTACGTAGATGAGCTTTCAACAATACTTCAGCCGAAGCATCCGATACCTTATCATAAGCCACAAACAGACCGCCACCTGCGACCTCATCCTCAAAGTTAGGGTCGGTGATAAAGACAGGATTATGAGCTACCAGCCAGCAATCACGGTAGATACCACCGAAGTAGGTAAAATCAAGAACATCCTGTGCCTTGCCGGGAGGATAAGACGGATCATCACTATTGTCCGCCCATACGGCAATCACATTATCCTCTCCCCATTTCAGGGCATCGGTTACATCTACGACCACCGGCAAGTAACCACCAAAATGCTCTTTTATCAACCGGCCATTCACAAACACCTTGCTCTTCCCCATGATGGCTTCAAAATGCAGGAATAATTTCTTTCCTTTCAATGCATCTGCGGGAGTGAAGTGCTTACGATACCAAACTTCACCTTGGTAATTGATACAACCGCTGGCTTCCGTAGGCAGATATTCAATTCCATTAGGCAGGGAGACTACAGCCCATTCCGTATCATCAAAACTTATAGCCTCAGCACCGGCAACGCTTCCTTTATAAAAACGCCAGGCCGGATTCATGGAAAACACTTCACGTCCGGAATTGGGTAATTTGAAGAAACCGGCAGTGGAAAACTCTGGTTGGTGAGACGCCTGCAATGCGCTGCAGGGAACTAACAATAAAACAATTAGAATTAAATAAATGATTTTTCTCATGAAGATAGTATTATTTTAGGTGTACACGATTAACTGTTTATAGCATTTGCTACAAAAATAGGGCAAAACAGAAAAGAAGTACCACAATAATCACTATTTTTTAATCCAATTTTGTCTAATTGCCCATTCATTACCCAACAACCAGTTCTTTCAGGTCATTATATCGCCTAAGGCTTATCCTATTCAGTTACCGGAAAAGCCGAAATACGCAAACGGGCAGCCCCCATCGGTATCAGGGTAATATCTTCCAATATTTCACTTTTAGGAGCATCTTCATTGGGCAACACTCCACATAATCCATATTTGTCTATCCCCCAGGAAGGAATTTTCCGTCCCTTCGCCTTTATCCGGAGAGGTACACTTTGAGTTGTAAATGGATAATCATCAGAAGGCCATTCTTTTCTTTCCAGCTTCAGGCATTGCTCCAAAGCCTTATTATCCAGTTTTAAGGCATAATTCCATGCACTCTTCGGATAAATCTCATAGGTAGGCCATGCGTTCATGTCTGCATCCTTCTGCCATTTAGAATCCCAGATGGCTGTTTCTACACTATTCACTTTTCTATACTCTTCTTCTATCAGTAAGGAGAAAGTCAACGGACCGTAATCCACACTCGCACTATTCTGATTGGTTTCCCAACGTTTGACTGATAACGCCATCGGCAACTGCAACATAACCACATCGCCTTCGTTCCATGTTCTGCATAGACGAATATATTTGCCCGGCTCCATATCAGCATTCACTACGTCTCCGTTCACAAGCACCTTAGCCTCCTTGCACCAAGATGGAACACGCAGGTACAGAGGAAACGAGACTCCATCTTCGGAGGTTTTCAGCACAAAGCGCACAGACTCCTCGAAAGGATAGTTGGTTTCTTCTTTCAGCGTAACGACCGCACCGTTTTCACCCACCTTAGCCTGCGCAATACAAGGCCCATAGAGAACTGCTGCCAAGCCGTTATCGGGAGTTGCAAAAATCAAATTTTCAATATAGTAGGGCCATCCCTGTGCATGATTATGCTGGCAACAACGGCTACTAAAAGGATTCATAGCCAAGAAAGGTCCCCCGTTGTCGATACCCGGCTTATGATTTTGAGAATCACTCACCACCTGGTTAGGACATGTAATGTACCTCAACGCCTTAAAATCGGGCATCACCGCTGCCGGATAAGAATTAAAAGCCACGTCCTCACAATGTTCCGCCCAAAAAGGATCACCGGTCATGCAAAGCATAATCTCATCCGAAGCCATCTGCTCTACAAATCCACAAGTTTCCGTCCCCTGTCTTGGATCTATATATCCCAGACGAGCATTTTCATCTGCACCGAACATACCGCCCGGCACCTGCCCAAAAATACGGCGTACCAAATAATGCACCCGGTAAGAAGCCTCCAAATCTGCTGAGTCTCCACTAAGCATATAATAAGTGGCCGGCTCACGGAAGCATTGAGCAATGTTTACATTATGCCAGTTGGGCAATGCCGAGTCATTGGTCCAGTCAGCAGTATTGCGATGTATTTTCTCAGCAAGTTCCAACAAGGATTCATCGCCCGTTCTGTTATAAAGCCAATAAACGCTGTACAGGTTATCACCACCACGGCTATTCTCCCAGTAATCTTCCAGAAAGTTCTCATCGGGCACGGTCAGTTGCCACTTAAAGTAGTTAGTCATCAAATCAATCACCCTGTCATCACCAGAATATTCATAATAGGATTGCAGACACCAAAGCATAATCATATTTGCCCAAAGCTCCCTATTTCCCTTTCGCTCATTGACCGGACCAAAGTATCCATCCGGTTGCTGGCTCTGAATGGCAGCTTCAATCCATATGCGGGTTTCAGCTATCATGGCAGAATCATTCAGAATATATGCCATATTACCATATCCTTTCAACCAGTAAGGCACCTCTTCCCAGCCATGATTGCCTCCTGAACGTAACCAGGCATTGTCTTTCTTATCCAACCACGCACTGATCTCTCCCAATTTGCCTGTCAGACCTTCCTTCTGCAGCAATAGGTACTTTTTCAACCAACCTTCGGGCTGAACATCTCCTACCGGTAACTTAATAAAGTGCAAAGGCTTTAAAGGCAATCTGTTCCCCAGATAATTCATACTAACAGACGACGTAGACGGACGGGATAAAACAGCCACTTCTATTGAAGCATTCTTTTCTGTACAGGACATCAATGCAGTCGCAGCAATGAAAGAGCCAAGCAGCAGACTTTTCATTTTTCTTTTTTCATTAAGCATAGATTTATTTGTTTTAATTATTTCTACAACAACAAAAATACAACTATATAAAAACTTCACAGAACAAAATCCATTCTAAAAATAGAACTATTCTGCCATCCTATCCCATTTTGTACTCCTAATAACCTCCCCAAAAAGATATTATCGACAACCAAAGTCACTATTCAATCAAAACCCGGACCATACCCGGACCGTATCTGCACCCTACTTGCTCCGTACATTCTCCACTCAGAGGTACCTCTACACGGAGAAAGTACGGAGTTGGTACGGAGCAAGTACGTCTCAAGTATAGTCCGGATACAAAACTGAGACTATAAAACCATGTTAATTCCCCACCCAAAAGGGCTTTCACCACTATGTTCATTATCAATGAAATAAACAATGAACAGGGTGTTGAAAACTTCTCTAAAAGTTTTTAGTTAAAACTTGTGGGGAATTGTGGGGAAATGTGTACTTTTACCGTCGCTTATTATAATAAGGTAGCATGATACGTTTTTTGGGCAATATAGAAGCGAAGACCGACGCTAAGGGACGTGTATTTATCCCCGCCGGTTTTCGGAGGCAACTGCAATCTGCTTCCGAAGAGAGACTCGTGCTGCGCAAAGACGTGTTTCAGGACTGCCTGGTACTCTATCCAGAAAGCGTTTGGTTCAAGACGCAAAACCAACTAAGGAAGCGCCTGAATAAATGGAACGCAAAACACCAAGAAATCTTCCGGCAATTTGTGAGTGATGCGGAAATCATGGTTCCCGATGGGAATGGACGCATCCTACTACCCAAACGCTACCTGCAAATGGCCGGCATACAGAGCGATGTACGTTTCATCGGTGTGGACAATACGATAGAAATCTGGGCGAAAGAGAAAACAGAACAACCCTTTATGAACCCGGAAGAGTTTAGCGAAGCTTTGCAGGAAATCCTGGAAGACGAAGAGGATTGGGAAGAAGAGGAAGATGAGTGATTAACGATTAGCGATTAATGGTGAATGGGAAATGAAGAGTTGACATATCATGTACCGGTGTTGTTGATGCCGAGTGTGGACGGAATGAATATCCGGCCAGATGGAACGTATGTAGACGTTACTTTCGGTGGCGGAGGGCATTCACGGGAAATTCTGTCACGTCTGGGAGATGGCGGGCAGTTGCTTGGATTCGACCAGGATGAAGATGCCGAACAAAACATTGTGGACAATCCCCACTTCATTTTTGTACGCAGCAACTTCCGATATCTGCACAACTTCCTGCGTTATCACAACATCGAGGAAGTAGATTCAATACTGGCCGATTTGGGTGTATCCTCCCATCACTTCGATGATAGTGAAAGGGGATTTTCGTTCCGCTTTGACGGTGCATTGGACATGCGCATGAACAAGCGTGCAGGAGATACAGCGGCCGATATCATCAATACATATGCTGAGGAACGGCTGGCTGACATCTTTTACTTATACGGTGAATTAAAGAACAGTCGCAAACTGGCATCTGTAATTGTAAAAGCACGTGCCGAACAGAAGATTACAACCATCGGTGAATTTCTGGAAGTCATCAAACCGCTTTTTGGCCGCGAACGGGAAAAGAAAGAGTTAGCCAAAGTATTCCAGGCATTACGCATCGAAGTTAACCAGGAAATGGAAGCTCTGAAAGAGATGTTATATGCAGCAACCGAGGCTTTGAAACCTGGCGGACGATTGGTAGTAATCACCTACCATTCACTGGAAGACCGGATGGTAAAGAATATCATGAAAACCGGAAATGTGGAAGGTAAAATGGAAAAGGATTTCTTCGGAAATGTACAGACTCCATTCCGGTTGGTTAACAATAAAGTAATTGTACCGGACGATGCGGAAATAGAACGGAATCCGAGATCGAGAAGTGCAAAACTGAGAATAGCAGAGAAAAAGTGATGGTAAGATAATGAAGGATATGGAAGAAAAACAGGTAAACGAAAAAACAGAGAAAGCGAAGAAAGCCAAAAATCGCACATCTCTGAAAAACATTATCGGTGGTGACATTCTGGCTACGGATTTTTTTCGCCGTCAGACGAAGTTGCTCGTAATGATAATGCTGCTGATTATATTCTATATACACAATCGTTATGCTTGCCAGCAGCAAATGATAGAGATTGATAAATTGAAAAAAGAACTGATTGACATCAAATACGATGCTCTTACCCGTAGTTCGGAATTAATGGAGCGGAGCCGGCAGTCACGTATCGAAGAGTATATTGCAAGTAAAGAGAGTGATTTGCAGACATCCACTCATCCACCGTATTTGATTAAGTAGTTATAGAATCATTAAATTGTAGACAGATTTGGCAGTAAATAAGAAAAATATCATGACTCGCTACTTCTTTGTAGTCCTCGTAATGGGATTGCTGGGAATAGCTATTGTCGTTAAAGCCGCAGTCATTATGTTTGCGGAGCGACAGTACTGGCAGGATGTAGCCGACCGTTTCGTGAAAGAAAACGTGACGGTAAAGCCTAATCGTGGTAACATTCTTTCATCCGACGGCAAACTGATGGCAAGTTCCCTGCCCGAATATCGTATATACATGGACTTCAAGGCAGGAGGAGAAACCAAAGACACTATGTTGGTGAACCACATGAATGAAATATGTGAAGGATTGCATAAGATATTCCCTGATAAAAGTACAGCTGAGTTCAAATCACACTTGCAGAAAGGACGTAAGAAAGGCAGCCGCAACTACCTGATTTATCCGAAACGTATTTCATACATTCAGTATAAAGAAGCCAAACGCCTGCCTGTTTTCAATCTGAACAAATACAAAGGCGGTTTCCACGAACAGGTATATAATCAGCGTAAAAAGCCGTTTGGCTCCTTGGCAGCCCGTACACTGGGTGACCTCTATGCAGATACTGCACAGGGTGCCAAGAATGGTATCGAGTTGGCTTTTGACACTCTGCTAAAAGGACGTGACGGTATCACGCACCGCCAGAAAGTGATGAATAAATACTTGAACATCGTAGATATAGCTCCTGTAGATGGTTGTGACATTATCTCCACCCTCGATGTAGGCATGCAGGATATCTGCGAGAAAGCATTGGTGGATATGTTGAAAGACCTCAATGCTACCGTAGGTGTAGCTATACTGATGGAGGTGGAAACGGGTGAAGTCAAAGCTATCGTCAATATGATGAAAGCAGGTGACGGTAACTATTATGAAATGCGTAATAATGCCATTAGCGATATGATGGAACCGGGTTCTACATTCAAGACGGCTTCTATCATGGTGGCTCTTGAAGACGGAAAGATTACTCCGGAGACAGAAGTAGATACCGGAAACGGTATAATGATGATGTACGGTAGCAAGATGAGGGATCATAACTGGCATCGCGGTGGCTACGGGAAGATCAATGTAACCCGCATCCTGGAAGTTTCTTCCAATGTCGGTGTTTCGTACCTCATTGACAAGCACTACAAGGATAATCCTCAAAAGTATGTAGACGGACTGAAGCGAATGAGTATTGACCAACCGCTAAATCTACAGATTTCAGGTGAGGGAAAACCGAATATAAAAGGTCCGAAAGAAAGATATTTCGCCAAGACGACCTTACCATGGATGAGTATCGGTTACGAAACTCAGGTTCCGCCGCTCAACATCCTTACTTTCTATAATGCCATTGCCAATAATGGCACGATGGTACGTCCTAAGTTTGTAAGGGCCGCGGTGAAAGACGGTGAAGTGATAAAAGAATATCCGACGGAGGTAATCAATCCGAAGATATGTTCCGACCGTACCTTGACACAAATCCGCGATATTCTGGAAAAAGTGGTATCACAAGGATTGGCAAAACCTGCCGGAAGCAAGCAATTCTCCGTAGCCGGAAAAACGGGTACGGCACAGGTATCTCAGGGTGTGGCAGGTTACAAGTCAGGACGGGTGAATTATTTGGTAAGTTTCTGCGGTTACTTCCCGGCAGAAGCACCGAAGTACAGTTGTATTGTCTCTATCCAGAAACCGGGACTTCCTGCCTCAGGTGGTCTGATGGCCGGTAGCGTATTCGGAAAGATTGCCGAAAGAGTGTATGCAAAAAACCTGCGGTTTGATATCCGCAGTGCAATAGATAGTACAAGCAATGTCATTCCTTCGGTAAAAGCAGGAGAAATGAATGAAGCATTGCAAGTGTTGGACGGGCTGAATGTTCCGGTACAAAAACAGTTTTCCCCTAAGAAAGGGAAAGAAGCATGGGGGCATACACAGGAGTCTCCCAATGCAGTTATACTGCAGGCCAGAGAAGAAGCAAGTTCAAATACAGTTCCCAACGTTATAGGAATGGGAGCAAAAGATGCTGTTTACTTATTGGAAAGTAAAGGACTGAAGGTAAGAATAAGCGGTATAGGAAAAGTAAAGAATCAATCGATACCGGGTGGTAACCGCGTTGTAAAAGGTCAAACAGTAGCTTTGACGCTTCGTTAAATGATAGGAATATACATTATATATAATAAGGTATGATATTAAGTGAATTACTGAAAGCAATACAACCGATACAAATCATCGGAAGTACGGAGACGGAAATAACGGGGGTAAATATCGACTCCCGCCTGGTGCAAGCCGGACATCTGTTCATGGCTATGCGCGGTACCCAGACTGACGGGCATGCTTACATTCCTGCTGCCATTGAGAAAGGTGCCGTCGCAGTGCTTTGCGAAGATGTGCCTGAAGAAAAGAAAGAAGGCATCACCTACATCCAGGTGAAAGACAGTGAAGATGCTGTTGGCAAAATAGCCACTACTTTTTACGACGATCCAACCTCCAAAATGGAATTGGTAGGCGTAACCGGAACAAACGGAAAAACCACCATCGCCACCTTATTATATAATACGTTCCGCTATTTCGGTTACAAGGTAGGACTGATCTCTACTGTCTGCAACTATATAGACGATCAGGCAATCCCAACTGAGCATACAACCCCCGACCCCATCACCTTAAATCAGTTGCTGGGGCAGATGGCAGACTCCGGATGCAAATATGTCTTCATGGAAGTAAGTTCACATTCCATTGCCCAGAAACGCATTAGTGGTCTACGCTTTGCAGGGGGTATCTTTACCAACCTGACACGTGATCACTTGGATTACCACAAGACTGTGGAGAACTACCTCAAGGCTAAGAAGAGGTTTTTCGATGATATGCCGAAAGGTGCTTTCAGCCTGACTAATCTGGATGACAAGAACGGACTCGTCATGACCCAGAACACACGTTCCAAAGTATACACTTATTCCTTGCGTAGCCTCAGCGACTTCAAGGGTAAAATATTGGAATCTCATTTTGAAGGGATGTTGCTCGACTTCAACAACCATGAACTGGCCGTACATTTCATTGGCCGTTTCAATGCTTCAAACTTGCTGGCAGTATTCGGTGCAGCCGTATTGCTTGGAAAGAGAGAAGAGGACGTACTCGTTGCACTTAGTACCCTGCAGCCTGTGGCCGGACGCTTCGATGCTGTACGTTCACCCAAAGGCATCACTGCCATTGTGGACTATGCACACACACCGGATGCCCTCATCAATGTTCTGAATGCCATTCATGGTGTACTCGAAGGAAAAGGAAAAATTATTACCGTAGTAGGTGCAGGCGGCAACCGGGATAAAGGAAAACGCCCCATCATGGCAAAAGAGGCGGCCAAAGCAAGTGATCGTGTTATCATCACTTCGGACAATCCCCGCTTTGAAGAGCCGCAAGATATCATCAATGATATGCTTGCCGGATTGGACAAAGACGACATGCAGAAGACTATCAGCATTGCCGACCGGCGCGAAGCTATCAAAACAGCATGTATGCTGGCGCAGCCCGGTGATGTTATTCTCGTAGCCGGAAAGGGTCATGAGAACTATCAGGAAGTCAAAGGGGTTAAACATCATTTTGATGATAAAGAAGAGTTAAATAGAATTATGAATTGAGAATTATGAATTATGAATTACCATGCGGCACGCACACTGCGCAGTCTCATTCACAATTCATAATTCATAACTCATAATTAGAACAAACATGTTATATTACTTATTTCAATGGCTGGACAAATATAACATTCCCGGTGCGGGTATGTTTGGTTATACATCATTCCGGGCTCTGATGGCAATCATTCTCGCATTGCTCATCTCGAGTATCTGGGGTGACCGTTTTATAGACTTACTGAAACGGAAACAAATTACAGAGACCCAACGTGATGCCAGCATCGACCCGTTCGGAGTGAACAAAGTGGGTGTACCA
>ENA-USYP01000537-USYP01000537.1-human-gut-metagenome-genome-assembly--contig:-NODE-537-length-36067-cov-6.597916_pt1 | contig 36067 bp, 32 predicted proteins | sample MGYA00250065_ERZ773512 | MGnify/ENA primary metagenome ERZ773512 (study PRJEB29103, sample SAMN06112003) | human gut metagenome | biome: human gut; feature: ankylosing spondylitis patient; material... | reverse complement strand
GGCGACCACCGAGATCTACACTCTTTCCCTACACGACGCTCTTCCGATCTGTAAACTAAATTCTGACAATTGCATACTCCTTACAAATTGAAAATAAAACTCTTGCAAATTATGAAAAAAAACAGAGATTACAAAATCTTAAAGCCTGTCTAAACCTTACCTGTGTAAAAATTCAGGCAGGCTTTTATTTCTCATCTATAATAAAATAGCCTCTGCGTTTATAAAAAAATCCGTACGAGAATCAAATTCATTACTCTATACGGAATTTTATAGCTTATTTAAATTTTACTCAGGTCAGGTTTTGAGAATTTCTTCCGAGTATGTTCTTCTGTTTTTACGAGGAGGATAGCGGACTATCTGACGAGTGAAAACGGGAAAAAAGGCCGGAAGAAAACGCAAAAATGATCTGATAGTATTTTTTTATTGGAAAATTTAGACAAGCTCTTAATAATATCAAAGAATTTTACCGAAATAAAAATCCAACACCTCTTTAGCTGCAGTAAAAGGACTTTGTATCGAATGCAGAACTCTATTTTCTTTTTCTTGGAGCAACGATACGATTTCAGAGTTTTGATAAAAATGAGATTTCAACTGATCATTTATGGTTTCCAGCATCCAATATTTTGCCTGTTCTTGACGTTTATGCTCAAAATAACCGTTCTTCTTAACAAAAGCGATATATTCATCAATCATATTCCACACTTCTCCGATACCGATCTCATAGTACCCGGAATAAGTCAGCACTTGCGGTATCCAACCGGACGGAGTCGGTGGAAAAAGATGCAACGCATTGCGAAAATGTGCTTGTGCAAGTTTCGCCTTTTCGATATTACTGCCGTCTGCTTTGTTAATCACGATCCCATCGGCCATCTCCATGATTCCCCGTTTAATTCCCTGCAACTCATCTCCTGTTCCAGCCAACTGTATTAAAAGGAAAAAATCGACCATAGAATGCACCGCTGTTTCAGACTGTCCGACTCCGACAGTTTCCACAAATATGTTGTCGAATCCGGCAGCCTCACATAAAACGATCGTTTCACGGGTTTTACGAGCTACGCCTCCCAAAGACCCGGCAGAAGGCGAAGGCCTTATAAAAGCATTATCCGCAACAGAAAGTTTTTCCATCCGGGTTTTGTCTCCCAATATACTCCCTTTCGAAAGCTCGCTGCTCGGGTCTATCGCCAATACGGCGAGCTTGCCTCCTTTTTTAAGGACATGAAGCCCGAATGCATCGATCGATGTACTTTTACCCGATCCGGGAACACCGGTAATACCTACCCGTACCGAGTTTCCTGCATAAGGCAGACATTTCTCGATTACTTCTTGCGCAAGTATCTGATGATCGGGCAAATTACTTTCTACCAACGTAACAGCCTGACTCAACACCGTAATATCGCCCTTTAAAATATGCTCGGTATATTCGGCTACCGTATATTGCCGTCTGCGAACCTTTCTGATTTTATTTAAATACGGATTTACGGCAGGAGGCTGCGCTACCCCCTTATTAACCGCTAATCCCTCATATTTATTATCGTTTTCGATGTGTTCCATAGTAATTCTCCAATAAAATAATTGTTATTCAAATGTCGCAACAACAGGTAATGATATCGTAGGCCTTGCAGGGTCGTTCGTAATAATGAAAATGCGATGGTTCAATAAGCGGCTGCGAGATTTCGAAGGTCTCACCGTTATTTTCATATCTATCGATTTTCCTGACTGTATACTCATCTGCGGGAGAGATACGGATACGACTTGCGATTCGTTATTGACTTTGCGAATCTGGAGATTAGAAACACCAGTATTAGTCAAACTCACCGATTTAGAAGCTGCAGCGTTTCCTTTTATAGTTCCGAAATCCACTAAATCGTTACCGATTTCGAGATGAGGAGCTTTTGCAATTTGGTCGGGAGTCATTCCCGAATAATCTTCCTGAATATCTGCAGAAACAGTTATTTTATTTTGAGGCTGCGGCTTATCGGAAGAAGGCAGCTTTACCCAAAACTCATCCCGGCGGATTCCCCAATCCTTAGCCCTGTCGGCATGATAAGTTATCAATATCCGACCTTTTTGTCCAGGAGACAAAGTCTCGGGCAATACCGAAACGTCCAAATGGCGAGGAACTTTGTCAAATTCTAATGTGAGAGGCGTCTTTCCGTTGTTTATAATATCGATTTTCTCCACTTTGGTTTTATTGGTATATACTTCAAAAAAGGGAACATGTACGGCTTTCAGCCCCAAAGTCCCCATCGTATGTCCGTAGGCCGGAGCGGCACTACGTTGAACCGGAATCACACTCCCCTTAATTATCAAAGTCGTACGTTCCGGATCGGTATTGGCATACACCGAAATATTCTTCTCAAAACTACCGGGACGCCCTACTGCATTATAAGTCACTTTTATTTGCCCGCTGTCGCCCGGAGCTACCGGTTGCATCGGAAATTCAGGACGAGTACACCCGCATGATGCCGTCGCACGGGTTATTATCAATGGAGCATCTCCCGTATTCACAAACGAAAAAACACAACTTACACTCCCCAACTTCTCAGAGAAAGAGCCGAAATTATGTGTTGTCTCCAAAAAAGAGATTTTAGCGGTCTTTTGCGCATAAACTCCGGAAACGAACAAAACTGCAAATAGCAATAAGATAGTACCCCGTCTTATCATAAAATTCGTTTTTTAAGGTTTTGGGATCACAGTTCCGGTAATTAACAATACCACCCGTTCCGGCTCTCCATTGGTATATACATAAATATTTTTCGAGAAACTGCCGGGACGGCCTTTCGGCTGATAAGTCACTTTGATCTGACCTTCTTTACCGGGAGCAACCGGCTTTACCGGATATTCGGGCTTGGTACACCCGCAATTTGCCGAAGCGCGGGTAATAATCAACGGGGCATTTCCTTTATTGATAAACGTAAATATATGGGACACATCACCATTTTCCTCGGCTATCTCGTGAAAATCATACTTTGTCTGCTTAAATTCTATTTCAGCTTTTTTTTGAGCCCAAAGGACAGATGTTGCACACAACAACAAAATCATCAAACAATAAACACGCTTCATAATCGTTTTTAATTACATTAGACAATCACAAAAATACAATTTTATGTTTTAAAGACTCTCCTCTTTGCAAAGTTTATCATAAATAAACCGAAAAAGGGAAGCCTCATATAAAAGCCCGTCCGAATCTTACGACCAAAAATTATATATTTACACTCTTTTGATTTTGTGTAAAATGCAGACAGATGCTAACAAATTGGTATCTTTACCGACAAAACAAATAACAGTATGACCGATAATACAGTTCATTATTATAACCATTTGCTCGAAGTAACACAGCAAGCCCTCGTACGTATTCGAAAAAAAATCTACAGCATCGGAACTTTACGTTTGTGCTGGGTTATCCTGACTTTAACCGTTCTCTATTTTTTATGGGGATACAATACCGGAATTATTATCGGTACAATTATTGCCGGTATAGCTTGTTTTTTAGGAATGATGCGTATCCATGATCGTTTTTTTGCCCGAAAAAGTTTTTTGGAAGCAAAGATTTCCATTTGCAAAAAAGAGCTGCAACTGAAAAGATTCGATTTTGAAGGAATCGATACCGGAAAAGAATATATAGATCCGACACATGACTTTTCGAACGATTTGGATATTTTCGAAAAAAAATCTCTTTTCGCCTATCTAAACCGAAGCGCATCTCTTATCGGACAACAGAAATTAGTCGAATGGATAACCCATCCGCTAACCGATCCCGATAAAATACGCAACAGGCAACAAGCGGTCGAAGAACTTTCTTTATTGACTGAGCTCCGAATCGACTTCTTGGCAAACGGAATGACCTCCCGAGAAAGTAAAACAGATGCACAGATCATTTCAGAATTATCGGACGATTCACCGATTTATGTTTCTAAATGGCTGCGCATAATCTTGCCCTTTATCCCTTGGATTTTCGGAATTCTAATCCTGATGTGGATCTTCGGTGTCGGGACGGGAAACTATATCCTTTTCCTATTTTTAACATGTTTTTGCTATGCGACAATTCTTTCCGGACGAGTAAGCCGTACACAGAACAAACTGAACGAAGGGCTGAAGTCTTTAAATACTTACGCCGGACTTATCGAACAACTCGAAAAATCGGAATTCTCGAGTTCGCTACTTCAGAACATCCGTACAGATTTGCACACAGAGGGGATTCCCGTATCATCCCGCATAAAACAATTAGGAAAATATCTGCGTAACCTTGATCAAAGATACAATGCCATAGGATTTGCAATATTAAACGGATTTTTCCTCTGGGATTTCAAACAGTTGGCAGCAATAGAAAAATGGATACGCAACAACGGGAAATTTCTACCCGGATGGATAGAAACTATTGCCCGTTTCGACGCTCTCTGCTCTCTCGCCACATTCCGGTTCAATCATCCTGAATATACATTTCCCGTATTAAATGACAACGATAATCCGGTAATGAAAGCAACGGAATTAGGACATCCGCTGATAGAACCCGAACGATGTGTTTGCAATCCTGTAAAGATGCTGCAACGTCCCTCTTTCCTCGTAATAACAGGAGCTAATATGGCAGGGAAAAGCACTTATTTGAGAACGATCGGAATCAATCATCTTTTGGCATGTATCGGTGCACCGGTCTGTGCAAAAGAGATGCAACTGTCTCCATGCAAATTATTTACAAGCTTACGGACAACAGACTCCCTAAGCGATCAGGAATCCTACTTTTTCGCTGAACTGAAACGGTTGAAACAAATTATAGACAGACTTGAATCGGGAGAAAAACTATTCATCATCTTAGATGAAATATTAAAGGGAACAAATTCCACAGATAAGCAAAAAGGCTCTCTGGCTTTGGTTCAAAAACTGGTAAAACTCAATGCTGCCGGAGTTATTGCAACTCATGATCTGCTATTAGGAAGTTTAGCCGAAAAATGGCCGGACACTATCGAAAATTTCAGATTCGAAGCTGACATAAAAGATAATGAATTATCCTTTTCTTACAAGCTACAGCCAGGTGTCGCACAAAATATGAATGCCTGCTTTTTAATGGAAAAAATGGGAATTATCCCCAAAGAATAGAAACTTACTTAAGAATCTGTCTAAAATTTTCCAATAAATATGAGCTCTATATAATCTGTTTTTTTGAATATCAAGACAATTTAATAGCCATTATATAATCATTCATATAATAACCGTTCCCTATCGGAAAGTCCCCGCTACGGGCAACGGAAAATCCCATGTGCTCATAAAAAGACTTGGCTTTATTATTCCGGTTTACATTCAACTCTACCGTACTACATTCTCCGGGACAAAGAGATTTTACATAATCAAATACCAACTGCACGAGATGCTGCCCCACATGTTTCCCCTGAAAATCGGGAAGAACATATATTTTCTGCAAATGAAACAACGCATCTCCCTGCCGCTCGACCGAGACGTAACCGCAAGGCAAATCTCCTTCATAAGCGATGAAGAAAACATGACCGTCCTCAATCTGTTGCTGAAGACTATCAACAGAATACATCCAGTCAAACATCCAGTTAAGCTGATCGGCAGAAAGAATTTCTTTATAAGTAGGCAAAAATGATCTTTCCGCCAAATTCCTGATTAGAGGAATATCTTCTATTCCGGCTTTTCTCGAACGTATCATAATAGTTTATTTCAAAAAATCCGCTAATTCACTTACGGTCAACATTTGCTGTTCCCCGGTAGTCATATTTTTTACCGTAATTTTACCGGCTGCTATTTCGTTTTCCCCGACAAGAGCCACGTACGGAATCTTCTTTGAATCAGCATATCCCATCTGCTTTTTCATTTTGGCCGCCTCCGGATAAATCTCCGTACGAATACCGCAACGACGCAATCGGAATGCATATTCCATACAAATCGACTGTTCTTTTTCTCCGAAATTGACAAACATTATTTGCGTTGCAGACAAAGAATCTTTCGGATATAAGTCGAGCTGATTCAACACGTCAAAAATACGGTCTGCACCGAAAGATATGCCTACACCCGAAACACCCGGCATCCCGAATACCCCGGTCAGATTATCATATCGCCCGCCTCCAGTAATACTGCCTATCTGAACATCGAGAGCTTTTACTTCCACAATAGCCCCGGTATAATAATTCAGACCTCTTGCCAAAGTAAGATCGATTTCCAAAGCAGAACGCAAAGGAGACAGTTCCAAATGATCCAGAATATACTCCAATTCCGAAACACCCTTCAAACCGGTATCCGAATCGACAAGAACATTTTTCAAAGTAGCCAGTTTCTCACGATTCGATCCCTCCAGCAAAATAATAGGTTGCAACATGGCCACCGCCTTTTCCGATATGCCTTTTTCCCTCAACTCTTCGTTGACCTTCTCCAAACCGATTTTGTCGAGTTTATCGATTGCAACGGTTATATCGACAATCTTTTCAGGTTCTCCGATGACTTCGGCAATACCGCTCAATATCTTGCGATTATTTAACTTGATGGCGACACGTATTCCGAAGCGGGAATATACCTCATCCATCAATTGCAACAATTCTACCTCGTTCAACAACGAATCAGAACCGACAACATCGGCATCGCACTGATAAAATTCACGATAACGGCCTTTTTGCGGTCGGTCGGCACGCCAAACCGGTTGTATCTGATACCTCTTAAAAGGAAAACCGATTTCATTCCGATGCATGACGACAAAACGGGCAAAAGGAACGGTAAGATCATAACGCAAACCTTTCTCACACAACATGGAGGCAAGTTTATTCGTATTACGAGCAGACAGCTCCTCATCCGTCACACCCGAAAGAAAGTCTCCGGAATTCAGCACTTTGAACAACAGCTTGTCACCTTCTTCTCCATACTTTCCCATCAAAGTAGAAAGATTCTCCATCGCGGGGGTTTCGATCTGTTGAAATCCGAATAAATGGAAAACTTCGCTGATCGTATCGAATATATAATTCCGTTTCGCCATCTCTTCCGGAGAAAAATCCCGGGTTCCTTTAGGTATTGCAGGTTTTGTTGCCATATTTTTATTTTGAAATCCCCGAACAGGGACATTAACAATCAAAAGTACTTATATATATGATTGCAAATATACGACTTTTTTATTTTTACGATATACGGACATATAGATAAACTTTTTAACCTTCGGGACTTCCCGTTCCAAAACCTGCTTGAATCTTGCACAGACATTTTTGAAAGTCGTTTTCGCAGATACCTTTCCATTCCCATAAGGGACACAACAGCTTACCTGATGTATAGAAACCGAAAAAAACACAAAGACTCCCTGATAGTATTTTTATTGGAAAATTTATACATATTCTCAACCGGGCTCTTAAAAATAATGCTTATATTCGTATTTTAAGTTATAAACATAAAACCGAAAGCTATGAAACATTTTCCGGAATCAGAACTAATTATCAACCAAGACGGAAGTGCTTTTCACTTGCACATACGTCCCGAACAATTATCGGATAAAATCATTCTGGTAGGCGATCCCGGCCGGGTAGATCTTGTAGCGTCATTTTTCGACACAAAAGAATGTGATATAAGCAGTCGTGAATTCCATACCATAACAGGTACTTATAAAGGGAAACGCATCACCGTCGTTTCTCATGGAATAGGAACAGACAATATCGACATTGTTGTAAACGAGCTGGATGCTCTTGCCAACATCGATTTTGAAACCCGGAACGAAAAGCCTGAATTCAGGCAACTGACAATGGTGCGTATCGGAACTTCGGGAGGTTTGCAACCACATGTCCCCATAGGAACATTCGTCATATCAGAAAAATCGATCGGTTTTGACGGAGTATTGAATTTTTATGCCGGGCGCAATGAAGTTTGCGATCTCGAATTCGAAAAGGCTTTCTGCGATTTTGTCGAATGGAACTCTCTTTGGGCCGCTCCTTATGTAATCGATGCAGACAAAGAACTGGTAGAGCAAATCGGGAAAGGCGAGATGGTAAAAGGTGTAACGATTTCTGCAAACGGGTTTTACGGACCTCAAGGACGGGAACTGAGGGTTCCTCTGGCAGACAAGAACCTGAATAAAAAAATAGAAGCGTTCAAGTATAAAGACGGACATGTGATCACTAATTACGAGATGGAAAGCTCTGCTCTTGCCGGGCTATCCAAGCTTATGGGACATAAAGCCATGACCGTATGCACGATTATCGCCAATCGCGTAGCCCACCATGCCAATAGCAATTATAAAAATTCGATCAAAGATCTTATCGAAATAGTTTTGGATCGTATATAACAAGACGGACTCTTTTCTAAAGAAAAGAGTCCGTTATTTTTTCTTCGAAGAGAAATTTCATCATTTAATTTCGATCTCTTCTTTCAGATCTATCTCACTGTTATTCCCATCATAAAATTTATATTCCAGAAACGCGAGAGATTGATTCGGTATCAACTTGAAGCGGAATGCATATTTGCATCTCCATTGCCATTTCAGGGAAAAAAATCCCTTATTAATAAACGCCGCAATAAAAGGATGTACATGTAAAGAGAACTTCTTTACTTTGAGCTTATGTACTAAATAAGATATCTTATCTTCAAGACGGTCGGTAAAAAGGATTGAAGGGCGAATCGTACCCTTCCCATAACAAGTAGGACAATCTTCACTGGTATTTATATCCAATGCCGGACGTACCCTTTGACGGGTAATCTGCATTAATCCGAATTTACTTAACGGCAAAATGTTATGTCTGGCTCTGTCCTGTGCCATTAATTCTTTCATCCGGTCATACAACTTCTGACGATTATCAGGCTCCATCATATCGATATAATCGATAACGATAATCCCCCCCATATCTCTCAGTCGCAATTGACGGGCAATCTCCTCTGCAGCGGCAAGATTCACATCCAATGCGTTACTTTCCTGGCCGGCGGTCGATTTTGACCGATTACCGCTATTCACATCGATGACATGCAATGCCTCGGTATGTTCTATAATCAGGTATGCCCCGTTCTTAAACGAAACCGTTTTTCCGAATGAAGATTTTATTTGTTTGGTAATAGCAAAGTTATCAAAAATAGGGAGATTCCCCTTATACAGTTTGACAATATCCTTCCGTTCGGGAGCAATCAAGCTCACATAATTATAGATCTGCTGATAGGCATCCTCATCATTGACATATATATTTTCAAACGACGGACTGAAAATGTCCCTCAAAACGCCCACCGTACGACCGGTTTCTTCAAAAATAAGAGAAGGAGTTTTAGCCTTTTGCAATTTTACCAGACAATCTTCCCAACATTTGACCAAAGTCTTTAACTCATTGTCCAGCTCGGCAACTCGTTTATTTTCTGCAACAGTACGCACGATTACTCCAAAATTCTTTGGCTTAATACTCTGTATCAACTGTTTCAGACGCGCTTTTTCCTCGTTAGACTTTATTTTCTGAGAAATCGAGACCTTATCGGAAAAAGGCAGCAACACCAGAAAACGACCTGCAAAAGAAATTTCCGCAGTCAACCGAGGGCCTTTGGACGAAATCGGTTCTTTAGATATTTGCACCAAGATTTCTTGTCCCACTTTAAGCGTTTCGCTTACCGTACCCTCTTTATCGATCTCCGGCAACATGTTAAATTTCGAGATCGACAAAACCCGCTTACGATCCGAAAGCGACTGCTTAATAAACTTCTCGCATGAGTTAAATTGAGAACCTAAGTCCAGATAATGAAGAAAAGCATCTTTTTCATAACCTACATCCACAAACGCGGCATTTAGTCCAGGCATCAGCTTCTTCACCCTTCCCAAATAAATATCGCCTACCGAAAACGATATATTCCGGGCTTCTTTCTGCAACTCTACAAGACGTTTGTCATCGAGCAAAGCGATCGAAACCTCCTTGGGTTGGACATCAACTACTAATTCAGTGGACACATCAATACGTTTTAGGTTATTGTTAAATGCTAAATACAAATAATACGACTTGTTAAAACAGAGGACTATAAAGAACAAAGAACAAACTTTTGAATGTTCTTCCATAAGTTTGCTCTTTGGGTTCTCTGTTTTTTATGAAAAGACAGACATTATTTTTTCTTCTTATGTCTATTCTTTCTCAGTCTTTTTTTGCGCTTATGCGTGGACATCTTGTGTCCTTTTCTTTTTTTTCCGCTTGGCATGATCTTATGCGTTTAAATAATTAATACTATAATAAATTACTTCACTTCTCCCATGAAAGTTTTAGCAGGTTTAAATGCCGGGATATTGTGTTCCGGAATAATAATCGTCGTATTTTTAGAGATATTTCTTGCAGTTTTCTGAGCTCTTTTTTTCACAATGAAGCTTCCGAATCCTCTCAGATACACATTATCACCTTTTGCCAACGAGCTTTTTACCGAATCCATGAATTGTTCTACTGTTGCCAGAACGAGCGCTTTTTCAATTCCTGTGTTTTTTGAAATCTCGTTTACAATGTCTGCCTTAGTCATTTTTCTACGATTTTTTTATTATGATTATATAATTCTTTGTTTATAATTTTTTGGCTTGCAAATATATAGCTTTTTCTTTTCACAAGAAAAAGAAACTCCCATATTTTTACAAAAACCATTATTTCTCCATGTTCCGAACAGAACGTGACTGCAAATATCGTAATAATTTTTCAAACAAACACCCTTATATACAATAATTAAAGAATATTTCACCCTTGGAGACCGTCTAAATTCTCCGACAAAAAATATTATCCGGTCATTTTTGTGTTTTCACTCGTCAGATAGTGAGTTATCTGACGAGTGAAACAGAAAATGCACATAATCAATATTCAGGATAAATAGTCGACACTGTCATAGTATAGTCGTGACCGGGATTATCGATATCTTTAAAAGTTATATTAATAAAAAGCCCACTACCATATCCATATGGGGCAATACCGTATGGAATGTTATATATAGACGACGAACCACTATCTCCGGCTCTTTTATAGCCGATATGTTCATACGTATCCTTTTCGGTTGCATAATTGTATATATGCACAGTAACTTCGTATGTACCACTTGCAATAGTGTAATCTATCTTACATCTATCTCTTCCAGCCCGTACAACCTCTGCATTTACATATTTACCGAAAGTAGTTATTTCAGTCTCCTTGTAATAGGTTACTTTCCCGTTTTCTTCTGTATATGGACGCAAATAATAAGTGGTGGCATCTTCCAACCCGCTTAACAATACAGCATTTCCCTTAGGATCAACTTTCGACTGTTGAGTGGTCTTATCCTTAAATATAGTAGGGTGCGGAGAAGTACCATAGCAAATGCCTGCTTTCAGGTATTTGCTACTACTCGTATAATTTTCCGGATTTTTGTATTGTAATTTATACTTTAAATAATCTTCAACCCTATTAGTACCAATATTATTCCTAGCAACCTCTTCAAATGAGACGTATAAAACATCGCTTTCAGATTCTTCTGTTCCGCTGCTGCCTCCGGGATTGTTTTCCGTTCCGTTTTTATCGGAATAGAGGTATGTTTCGTAAGAGTATTTTCCTGTCTGTTGATTGTATTGCCGCCATTCCAATTCATTCTTGATGAGAAGATCGACTTCGTATTGTTTTGTCGTTCCTTGATCGGAGGTCAGGTAAATCAGGCTTGTGGCAACATCTATCCGATATGAGCCTCTCTCTTCCCGATAGCCGTTGTCGTTAGTGACAATCAGATATGTTTTGTCCGGATAAAATGTCAGATACTTCTCCGAACTGCGGAATTTCCATGAGTTGCACAGATAGGAGAAATCTACGTCTTCATCTCCGGTAGCCTCATCATCAAAATCGGATAATTCACCGGTATCGAACGTAAAATAACCTGATGCTTCCTGTTCGTATGTATTGCCATCCGAGCTGACTTTATCCGTACCGCTGAATGTTCCGCCATGTTCCGAGGTGAAGAGGATATCCAGTTCTTCGGTATGCCGTACTTGCTTGTCCAATATGGTTATCGTATAGCTTATTTTGAGTTTTGCCTGATTGTTTCCGGTTTTGTCATATTGACAACTTAAATTACCGAGTTCCCAATCTTGGGCGACCATTTTAAGTTCGTTTCGTGTTTGCAGTATCTTGACATACCAATTATCCATATCGGAGTCCCTGCTCAAGCACAGGTCTTTCCCTATGATAGAGGCGGGGGCGTAGCCTGTGTGTTCATTCCCCACTCCGTCTTCATCTCCGCATGCTATCATTAGTAGGCAGGTGCAAAACAGAAAAAATTTTATTGCTTTCATATCAGAATGATTTTAGTGTAAATGTTCCTGAAATATTAGTCTTCTTGCCATTTGCATTTGTTTGTGTCCCGTTATAGTTTCCGCCCGAGTCCGAGGTAAAAATCAAATCGATTTGAAATGAGAATTTGGAATAGTGATAACTACCGTAATACGGGATATATGTCTTTTTTGTAGCATTAAAAGTGTATGTCGCCAAATTCTTTCCTGTAACGGTATAAGAATAGGACGGGGCATACTTGTCGTAATCTACGGTAACGTTATTTACCGAGACTCCTTGTTTAAAATGCTCGTTATCCAATTTGACCGAGCCGTCTTTATTTTTCAGGACAAGTGTTTTGTTGATGATATTTTCGGGAGCATATCCACCGGCTATCCCGTTTGTTCCTACCTCGTCATTCGAGTCTTCTCCACCGCAGGATGATAGTGAAATCAGGCAGTATTGCACTGCCATGATTCCGATTATGTATAAAAGTTTTGTTTTCATAGAGTTGTACACTAATTTATATTTATGACTTTAACCGCACAGTTTTCCGTCTTCACAATAAAAATGCCTTTCCCTTCAATCGGTCTATTTATCTCCGTAGATTCGGCTGTTCCTCGATAGACCGGCTTGCCCATCACATCATATATAGAGAAGATGTTTCCCGGTTTCAATCCTTTTATATGCAACATTCCATTATCGATCCATGCAGATAACGGATTATACGGGACAGCATTTATTCCCGACACATCCGATACCGTTACGATGCAAGAGGCCGAACAATCCGCACCTTTTTCCGTTTCTACCGTCGCCGTTATCGTTGTCGTACCCGGAGCTACAGCAGTTATCACGCCTTTTGGGGAAACTGTAGCGACATTTTCGTTCGTACTGCTCCATGATATATTTTCATATTCGGCATTAAAAGGTTGCAAATAGGTCTGTAAAACAGATTTTGAGCCTATGCGCAACTCTATTTTTTCTTTGTCGAAGTCTATGCTTTGAATAGGTAATAGATCTGTCCCTCCCATAATTTTAACGGGTGAATGCCTCTCGGTTGTCGTACCGTCTCCCAATTGTCCAAAAGAATTACGTCCCCACGCCCATAAGCTACCATCTGTTTTTATAGCCATTGTACAGTCATCCCCGGCAGATACGGAAAGGACGTCCTCCATAATCTTAACGGGTGAATGCCTCTCGGTTGTCGTACCATCTCCCAACTGTCCAAAGGTATTATCTCCCCATCCCCATAGACTGCCATCCGTCTTTACAGCCAGGGTTTGGAACACTCTGGTAGATACGGAAAGAACGTCGTTCATAATCTTGACGGGTGAATGCCTCTCGGTTGTCGTGCCGTCTCCCAATAGTCCTCTGACATTAGCTCCCCACCCCCATAAACTGTCATCCGTCTTTATAGCCAGGGTAGAAACATCGGTAGATACAGAAAGGACATCGTTCATAACCTTAACGGGAAAATGCCTCTCGGTTATCGTACCGTCTCCCAATTCTCCACTGTAATTACTTCCACATGCCCATAGACTGCCATCCGCCTTTATTGCCATGGTATAATTCTGCCCGGCAGATACGGAAAGAACACCGTTCATAATCTTGACGGGGGAATGCCTCCTGGTTGTCGTGCCGTCTCCCAATTGTCCCAAGGTATTAGCACCCCACCCCCATAGACTGCCATCCGTCTTTACAGCCAGGGTATGAGAACCACCCCTAGTAGATACATTAGTGACAATATATGAAATAGACATCGTAAACGAACTTGAATATGAGAAATTCGGTTCATTTAAGTCGGTCTTTACAGCATCGGCGGGCAGTGTAAATGTATATGATTTGTTATATTCCAAAGGCTCATCCGGAACAAAGTATAAGGTGTTTCCCGAAATGATTTTCTCTCCGGGAATCACCGTCGAGCCGTTTTTCAGTTTAATGTCATTCCATTTATCGCTTTCGCTTATTTCGGAATTGAAAGTAATAGAAGGTATAGCATTCCGGCCTACATTCTCGGCATTATTTTCCGGATAACAACCGACTGTTTTAAGACTTGTAACCGTATAATCGGCGGTTACTACACTACTTTGCGTATAACCATCGCAATAAGCTATCGCTTTCAACGTTACATTCCGGTCGATCGGTATGGGTGATGAATAAACAAGGCTGTTTCGAGTAGGGACAGAACCGTCTAATGTATAATAAATGTCCGCATTATTCGAACCGGCAGTCAGAGTTACGGAAGAACCTTTCTCGAGTAATCCCGCTGCCGGATTTACCCGAAGCGAGAGTACCGGATTCCTGACAGTCACCCGACAAGTTGCCGATAATCCGTTACTCGTTCTTACCGTTATATTTGCAGACCCGGCCTCTCCTCCGAAAACTTTTCCCGATGCACTTACCGAAGCTACAGAACTGTTGCTCGAAGACCAGGAAAGTTCCGTCTCTGCACCGGACGGATAGAGAGTCGGCGTCAGCGTTGCAAAGTCTCCGACATTAAGGGTCAGACTGCTTTGCAAAGTAATATTCGTAGGATCGGACGGATCGACATATATCGTAAAATCCTCCGCTGCCGAAAAATAATAAGGAAAGTTCCCGTTATACTTTACGTACTCATATTCGCATCGTACAATCACACGAGAAACGCTAATCGGCGCTAATACTTTAATCGTAGCTGTCGTTCCGATATATTCCGAAACAGCGATACTGGACGAATATGACACCCACCTTATGGTATGGGTTAAAATACCGTCATGGGGCGTAAAACTCAGCCTTTGAGAGTCCCCGACTTTCAGATGATAAGTACCTCCCGCCATTGTATGTATAGCCGGAAACAGTACAAAGATCAGAAAAAGCGTAAAAAATTTCTTCATTCGTAACATAAGCAAATTGTTAATATAATTCCTATTTAAATATAAAATTAAGGTATATACAGATTATTAAACGATCCTGTAATAAAAATGCTTTCACCATTCGCATCCATTCGTGTTCCCATAATAATATCTCCGCCCGAAGTTGAAGTGAACATCATTTTTATTTGATATGTATATTCCAAATTATAATAAATATAGTCCCTGAATCGAATGAAAACTCCCGTCAATCATCTCTACGGAATAGCTTCCATCATTACCAAAGAATACTATTGGGAATAGAAACAGAAATCAGTTTCCAAGACCTATAAAATGCTTTTTCACTAATCGATGTAACAGTATAAGTATTATTCCCATGATTTACGGTTTCAGGAATAATAACTTCTCCCGAATAAGTTCCCTCTATATTGTCATTATGAGTAACGCAAACAGTCGTTGGCGAAGTAATATTGTAATAAATACTCCCGCTCTTAAAATCATACGCATGGGCTGACATGCAGAACAGTAGCCCGAGTAATAAGTAGTAACTTTTTCTCATGATTTATTCAATTTAGATTATTTGTTATTTTGTGATAAGTATCGATTTCATAAAACTCATATGTAACGACATCGTTCTCTGTCTCTTTTTCGTACATCTCCATAGTCAGTGTCGAAGCGGAAAGATCTTTTACAGTCCATACAGATTCAGCATCCGAATCCCATACACAGATTTTACCTGATTTATAGTCCCATGTACCGAAAGCGTCTTCCACAAATACTCCATCTTCGTACATGTAAAACTTGCAAGTTCCGTCTTCATTGAAAATTATATGACCTCCTTCTTCTCCAGAAGAATTATTCCATTCATCTACATACCCGCCTTGTTTGACCCATCCCGAATTTGACACATGCTGCCATGTCCCGATGAGAAAGGAAGTTACCTTTACATAAGTAATTTTTTCATATTCTTCGCCATACCCATCTTTATGGAAGAATTCCAATACCAATTTTGATTCGTTAAGTTCCACAATAGTTGCCGCATGACTACGTCCCATATATCCAGGATCGTATTCAGAATCGTTACTCCATGTAGTAGTGATGATTAGCTGATTACCATTTAAGACCCAATTCCCTCCTGCTGCCATTCCAAACATTGTATCCTTGAACGTCCCATCCTCTTTGAAACAGAAAGTTCCATACGCAGAAATATCTTTGTCCCATTCTTCATTATTTTCGGGATTGGAAAAACTGTGATAATATCCTTGTGAATGGACTTCGATCCAATGCCCGAGCAAGCCGTTACTTTCTTCGTTCTTTAAAGTAAACGTATGCCTCGGCTCACCGGGATAAAAGGAATCTCCCCACATCACATAGGGACAAAGTGTATATTCGACATCATCCTGCAAGTTATCGAACGAACATGTCAACGGATTTGAGAAGTCCTCATTCAAAAAATAATTTACAGGTTTAGAATAGGAATCGACCTGATCCCCTTTATATAAAGCCACCCCTACGGCAGCTCCGAATAACAGGTCACGTCCCACAGAATAGTCGGCTGAGACCGATTTACGATCTTTATCGATCTTAATATTTTTATTCTCAAAAACAGGGAAAAGATATGATTCTTTTTCAAAAAATGATTTATCCCAAATAGGAAATTCCGCTCCTTCTCCAAAAATTTGAGCATCTACTTTCGCCCCAATTTTTATCCCTAACCCGGCCTTAATTTTTGAATCTTTGTTTTTTCTAAACAAATCCGTATCAACCAAATCGATGACAAAATTCCCTGTTTCGTTCAGCCCGAATTTAGGTTCGATGGCAATTTTCATATTTTCATTATTAAACAACCTCAATTCGATAGCCGTTGCTATTCCCGCAAAGAAACCGCCATTCAACGATATACCGGCCGTAGTTTTAAAACCGAAATCATCATCACCGCTGTTCCAATCCCGCGCATTTCCACTCCATATTCCGTCTTTATATTCAATAGCACCGATCGTCTTCTTCGCATAAGTCATACCTGCATCGACGGATATTTCACCTTCTCCCTCCACAATTCCATATAGCTGCAATACCGGAGAGATAACAATATTACTTAAAGAAGCGGATAGCGGTATCTCATTGCCTATCGGATGCCTCAATTCTAATCTCTTTTCCGCCGACAAACTGAAATTCAAATCACCTGAGACCTTAGATTGCAGAATTATATACCCATAAGGAGGTTTATGAGCACGGTTATTAATATCGATATGAATATCCAGCTTAAAACCCAGACTGGCCGTTCCGGTAATCGATGCGGAGTTTTGCTTGAATGTTACGGATTGTTCCATACAAAAAAATCCATCTTCATCTTTCCGGACCGAAACGCGGGTAGCAGGCACTAAATCGACACTTTCTTTTATAACAAGCCTGTCAAACACGGCATCTAAAGGAGCCGGCTCTGTCTCGACCTTATACCGACCCGCTTCCTCCGTTATTTGAGTAACCCTACCTAAAAAACCATAGGGCAGGTGTTTTGATTTTTCAGATGTGAAAAGGATTTGACCGATCGACGGGAGATCTTTACCCTCTATCGTATTCTCAAAAGAGAGGACAGCCCCGTCAACAGTAACTATGGCATTGATTTGTCGCTCGTTTAACACCACCGTATTCTCACTGAATACCGTCTCGACAGAATCAGACTCTTCTATATCCCCGGTCTCTTCTTTCGAACAAGAACAGATGAAAAGGACAAAAAAGAAAATAAATAATTTTCTTTCCATTGCTTTCAAGCAAAACTTCATGCCCTAAATTCCCGAACCGGCGATTAAACATAAAGACACAAAAAAGCGTGGGAACTTGCCAGTTTATCTAATAAGAGGTATCGCCAAACACCTATGCAGAAATAAACAGCCAACCCACGCTCGACCGTATATACTCACTCACGTGACTATATGGCTAAGCATGAACGTTTGCACTGTTATATCCTTCTGCTTATTCGAAAATTGGCGATTTTCTTATTAAGGATAAAACTAAACGCTTTTACCAAATATGTATTGTCGAAACAAAGCCGACGCTTTCAACGACACGACAAAGATAGTGATTATTTGCGTTTTAACAAACGTTCATGAGAGTTGGCCACAACAAAATGATAAAAAAACATGCAAAATTTCACACAAATATTTTTACAAACAAATTCAGCAAACAATAAGGAGTGTTATTTTGCAACAAAACCGGTAATAGCAAATAAATAAGAGCCTCTGATCAAAATATGTCTGAACAATACCTGACCAAATGCTCTTTCACAAAATTTAAACAGACCTATTAAAATAAAGTTTGCAAATTATCTTTCTGAAATTATGAGTTTTTTTATGAATGCATTATCTTCGGGAAATTAAAGATTAATTTATGGAAATTATCATTATTCTTATTCTTATCATTTTAAACGGAACTTTATCTATGTCGGAAATCGCCCTCGTATCGGCAAGGAAATCCCGACTTGAGGCTGACGCCAAACGGGGTAGTAAAACTGCCCGCACAGCATTAAAATTGGCTAACGAGCCTGACAGATTCCTTTCTACCATTCAAATCGGGATCACTCTCATCGGAATTCTTACCGGTCTTTATTCCGGAGAATCTTTTGCCGGGAACTTTGCCGTAATAATCGCTCAAATAGAGCCGTTAGCTCCATACTCATTAGCCATAGCCAAAATTATAATCGTTACGATCGTCACCTATCTGACTTTAATCATCGGAGAACTTGTCCCCAAACGAATCGGTATGGCAGCAGCCGAACGTGTTGCCCGCATCGTATCCAAGCCGATGTATTTTATATCGAAAATTGCAGCTCCGTTCGTAATATTATTAACAAAAAGTACAGCCTTAGTTTTGAAATTATTAGGCATAAATCCCAATGAAGAAGGGAAAGTCACCGAAGATGAGATTAAAGCGATTATCAGAGAAGGGACTGAAGACGGTGAGGTACAAGAAGTAGAACAAGATATCGTCGAACGGGTCTTTAATTTGGGAGACAGAAATGTCGGCTCTATCATGACTCACCGAAATGAACTCACATGGATAGACATTTCTACCGATAAAGAAACTTTGAAAAAAGAAATAAGCCAAAATTTTTATCATGTATATCCCGTATCCGACGGAAAATTGGATCATGTCGTAGGTATACTTCAATCAAAGGACTTGTTCGGTAAAATAGACTCTCCCGATTTTTCAATTTGGCAGCATATTATCCCGCCGCATTATATTCCCGAAACGATGAGCGTATATAATGCACTGGAAAAAATGAAAAAAGAAAGGATAAAGTATGGTCTGGTAACCGATGAGTTCGGAAGCATTCAAGGAATCGTCACTTCGGGAGATATTATGGAGGCCTTGCTCGGTGCACTCCCCGAATTGGGAGAAGAACCGGATATCGTTGTCAGGGAAGACGGGTCATGTCTCGTAGACGGACAATGTTCTTTCTATGACTTTTTGGCACACTTCGATCTGGAGGGTCTCTATAATGAATATAATTATAATACGTTAAGCGGGCTTATCTTAGGGGTATTGGAACATATTCCCACTACAGGAGAAAAATTCCAATGGCAAGGATTCGAATTCGAAATTGTCGATATGGACTCAGCCCGTATCGATAAAGTTCTGGCTACCCGTATAAACGATCAGGAAGAAGACGAATAAAAAACACGTTTAAGACGATCAATTTTTTAATTCATATCGTTTTCCGTTCCAATAATATTGTAACGCCTCTTTTTTCAAAAAAGGGGCGATTTGTTTATAAATCTCCTCCGGCAAATAGTCCTTTATCGAGCATTTTACGGTCAGATCATCGCTATCTGGCGAGAAATTATATTCGGCAAGCATCATATCTACCCTACTCAAGGCCTCATCCCGACCGGGAACTTCACGGGGAACAAAGAAATCTTCAACAGCCGGTAATTTCAGAAATTCGGAAGTTTCAAGAAGATTCCATTGACTGTCGTAAAAATTGATCCGACTATCGCATGCCGGCGCGCATACCGTACGGATTACGGCAATCACATCCGACGTATCTTTAGATAATACGCACAGCTCCATTGTCGAAACCTCGGAAAGAGATACCTTCATATATTTATCGGTCATTGTCGTAATCTGAGACTTGCCCCCCAACGAGTTTGTTATGCCTTCGTCTTGACCATGCTTAAAAAAGTCTATCATATCCTTGCGGCGGTTCGACTCTATTTGAAGCAACAACTCATCGGGCATAGAGACAAAATAAGCGGCAACTTGCTGCGCTTTTACTCCCGATATACATAATAAAAAACAAACGATGACAATAACTCTGTTCATAAATATAGATCTTTACACAAAACAAAGATAGATAAAAAAATGAGATGACGACAAAATGGGAAAAGAATGTTATTTACTTCCCAGATAGAGGAAATACATACCGATCAACACCAAGATCAAATCGATGGCTTTGTCTTTAATATTTTTTTCACGGAAAAAGAATACGCCAAAGACAAAACTAACGACAACCCCACTTCGCCTTGCCATAGATACAATAGAAATCATCGAGTCGGGAAAACTTAAAGCATAGAAATAAACGAAGTCTGCAACGACGAGGAATAAAGAAATAAGGAATATGCTGTTTTTCCACCGAAACGGAGTTGTTCGTTTTCGATGCGGATACCATAAAATCAACAAAATAAAAAACATAATTACCATTTGATAATAGGTATACCACACTTGAACGGTCATACGGTCAAAACCGCTTGATATGAGATATTTATCATATAATCCGCTCATTGCGCCGGTTATGGTAGCCAAAACGATGAACCATATCCAGCGGTTATGCACAAAACTGATTCCTTCTTTCTTTCCGGCCGATGACAACATGAAAAAAGAAATTATGGCAATGGTTACACCTATCCACTGATACATGTTCAGGCGTTCCCCAAAAACCAACAAAGCCCCCAATAATGTAAGTACCGGCTGAGATGCTTTAATTGTTGCGGCAATCGTTATAGGCAAATGTTTCATGGCATAATAGGCAAATATCCATGACGCCAATACAATCACCGCTTTTAACATGATAAAAAGATGTGTTTCAAAAGAAACTTTGGGAACATATACCATTGTATCACACATCATATCCGGACAAAACCTTGATAGCAGGATAACCGGGAGAAACAATAAACTGCAAAAGACGGTGTTCAAAAATAAGACAGGAATTACGGCATTTCCATCCAATGCCATCTTCTTAAAGACTTCATACATTCCCAGCAGGATTGCCGAAATAAAAGCAAATGTCAACCACATATCAAAATCAATCTTTCAAACACGCCATACCTTTTTAGCATAGCAAACTCATGAAAAAAGCATCTAACTTTCTTCAAATATCTCTTTCGGGTATTCTATATCTACTAAAAATAAAGCATTCCCGGGGACTGAGGCTCCAGCCCTACCCCGATCTTTATCCTCTATAACCTGACAAAAATCTTCTACCGAGAGTTTTCCCCGGCCTACTTCATAAAGTGTGCCAACAATAGCCCTTACCATGTTTCGCAAAAAACGATCTGCTTTGATCTCAAACACCCACAAATCGCCCTCCCGAGCCCACACAGCTTTCATAATCAGGCAATTATTGGTTTTTACATCGGTATGCAATTTACTAAAGCTTGTAAAATCGGTATAGCGAAACAGACAAGAGGCCGCCTCATTCATTTTGTCAAAATCGAGATTTCCGTGATAACGCCAGGCATAAGTTCCCAAGAACGGGTCTTTATGATCGATCATATAATATCGGTAAGTACGAGAAAGGGCATCAAAACGGCTGTGTGCGTCGGGCCGTACCGGGACTATCTTATAAATAGCAATATCACGCGGCAGAACCCGGTTCATTTTTTCTACCAATCCTTGAGGATCACGCAACGCCTCTTCTGTATCAAAATGAGCGACCATCAGACGGGCATGAACACCTGTATCTGTGCGCCCAGCCCCAACGATCGGCGTATCTCGTCTTAGAAGTAAAGTCAAAGCTTTCTCGACACATTCCTGCACCGTTATGCCATTGGGCTGTATCTGCCAACCATGATACGGTGTCCCGTTATAAGTCAAATACAAAAAATAACGTTGCACGATAAACCCCTCTATTTTGCATCAATCTTTCTCAAGATAAGTATATCCATACAGTCCCGATCGGTAATTTGACAAAAATTCGCGTCCTTCTTCAGGGGTTATAATACCCGACTTCATAGAAGTGGTCACCCATGTCTCTACACTCCGGACCATTTTCTTCGGATTAAATTGGACATAATCCAACACTTCTGCAACGGTTTCTCCATCGATTACCTGATCTATTTCATAGTGATCTTTATATACACTCACATGCACGGCATTCGTATCGCCGAACAGGTTATGTAAATCGCCCAAGATCTCCTGGTAAGCTCCGACGAGGAACACCCCTATATAATAAGGATCTTTGGTAAGATTATGTACCGGAAGATGATAATTAAAATTACGGGTAGAAATAAAATTATCAATTTTTCCGTCCGAGTCACAAGTTATATCTTGTATGGTCGCCGTACGCTCCGGTTTTTCATCCAAACGGCTGATCGGCATTATCGGGAATATTTGATCTATTGCCCAAGAATCGGGTAAAGATTGGAATAACGAAAAATTACAGAAATATTTATCCGGCAACATTTTCGCTATTTTTTTCAACTCTTCAGGCGAGTGTTTTATCTCATTGGCCATCTCATATACTTCTCGTGCTATGGACCAAAAGAGTCGTTCTACTTGTGCACGGGTGCGCAAATCAAGCATTCCGAGCCCAAACAAATCAAGCGCTTCCTCCCGTATTTGCAAGGCATCGTGCCAAGTTTCGATAAGACGCGGCTGATTCATTGTATCCCAAAGTTTATACAACTCTTGAACCAACTCATGCTCCTTTTCCGAAACGACCTCATCCTCGGCCCACGAAGGCAACGTCGTTGTTTCAAGAACCTCAAAAATCAACACCGAATGGTGTGCTGTCAACGAACGGCCCGACTCGGTAATGATATTCGGTTGGGGAATGTTGTTTTTGACACAAGCATCGACCAAAGCCGAAATAGAGTCGTTTACATATTCTTGTATGGAGTAATTCATACTGCTCTCGCTCGAAGAAGAACGAGTACCGTCATAATCGACGCCCAAGCCTCCACCGATATCGACAAAATCGATTTTAAAGCCCATATTATGTAATTGCACATAAAATTGTGATGCCTCACGCAATGCATTCTTTATGCGCCGAATTTTTGTGACCTGACTGCCTATATGGAAATGGATCAAGTGCAGACAATCTTGCAACTTGTTTTTTTCCAAAATATCCAACGCTTCGAGTAATTCGCTGGAGTTAAGGCCAAATTTACTGACATCGCCTCCAGACTCTTCCCATTTTCCACTTCCCGAGCTGGCCAGTTTTATACGGATACCTATATTCGGACGTATTTTTAACCGCTTAGAAATAGAAGCTATCAATTTTAATTCGTTCAACTTCTCGACAACCAGAAATATTCGACGGCCCATCTTTTGCGCCAACAACGCCAATTCGATATAATTCTCGTCTTTATATCCATTACAGATAATCAGAGAATTCTCATCTATATTAATTGCCAAGACAGCATGTAGCTCGGGCTTAGATCCGGCCTCAAGTCCGATATTGAACTTCTTCCCATGGCTGACGATCTCCTCTACAACCGGACGCATCTGATTAACCTTGATCGGGTAAATGATAAAATTTTGCGCCTCATAGCCATATTCTTCGGCTGCTTGCTCAAAACATTTTGAGATTTTTTCGATTCTATTGTCCAAAATATCCGGGAAACGTACTAAAACAGGCGATGTAACATCTCTTACCTGCAACTCATCCATCAACTCTTTCAGATCGACCGAAGCGTCCCCCTCACGAGGAGTTACAGCTACATGACCCTTTTCGTTAATAGAAAAATATTTCAGCCCCCAACCGTTAATGTTATACAGTTCGGCTGAATCTTCAATACGCCATCTTCTCATTCTCTTTAAATCTGAAATGTTTTACAAATAATACAAAATTTTAAACCATCAGATGTCCTAAACGGTTCTTTCTTATTTAAGTGAGCAAAAATACTTATAAAAAATGAAAGGGAAAAGAAGAAATACAAAATTATAAAGCCTTTACATTACATTGCAAGAGGTAACTTCTTCATATATTTTTTTAAGTTTCAGACGTTCCTGTTTGCAAGAAATTTAGTACCTTTGCATAGTTTTTATTTATTAACGCAAATATATAAGAAAATGGTTAGTTACAAAGATTTAGGCCTCGTAAACACAAGAGAGATGTTTGCTAAGGCTATTAAAGGTGGCTATGCGATTCCGGCTTTCAACTTCAACAACATGGAACAGTTGCAAGCTATTATCCAAGCTGCTGTTGAAACCAACTCTCCGGTTATTCTTCAAGTTTCAAAAGGAGCACGTCAATATGCCAATCAAACGTTGCTCCGTTATATGGCAGAAGGCGCAGTCGAATATGCCAAAGAATTAGGTTGCAAAAATCCCCAAATTGTTCTTCATCTTGATCATGGTGACTCTTTTGAGTTATGCAAATCATGTATCGATATGGGATTCTCTTCTGTTATGATCGACGGATCACACCTTCCTTATGAAGAGAATGTAGCCCTCACCAAAAAAGTTGTAGAATACGCTCATCAATTTGATGTAACCGTTGAAGGCGAACTTGGAGTATTGGCAGGTGTAGAAGATGAGGTTTCGGCAGAACATCATACTTATACCAGACCCGAAGAAGTTGTAGACTTTGTTACTAAAACGGGTTGCGACAGTTTGGCAATCTCTATCGGAACATCACACGGTGCAAATAAATTCAAACCCGAACAATGCACCCGTAATGCTGACGGTATTCTTATTCCGCCTCCATTGCGTTTCGATGTATTGGAGGGTGTTGAAAAAGAACTTCCGGGATTCCCCATCGTTCTTCATGGTTCATCATCTGTACCTCAAGAAGAAGTCGCTACAATCAACAAATATGGCGGTGCTTTGAAAGATGCAATCGGTATTCCTGAAGAACAATTGCGCAAAGCAGCTAAATCGGCAGTTTGCAAAATCAACATCGACTCTGACAGCCGTTTGGCTATGACTGCTGCCATTCGCGAAGTATTTGCCACAAAACCGGCAGAATTCGACCCTCGTAAATATTTAGGTCCGGCTCGCGACAACATGAAGAAACTGTATAAACACAAAATCGAAAATGTTTTGGGTAGCGCAGGAAAAGGTGGTTGTTGCTGTTAAGCAAAAATAGTAAATAAAGAAATAGCGGTGATAAAATCTTATCATCGCTATTTTTTTACAACTTCGAAAAACTTCACGCATCAGATAATCTCATTAGAAAATCAATTCTTAGTTCGCACTTGTTCATCAACATAAGACATCGGAGAAACACCAATCTCTCTCTTAAAAACCTTACTGAAATATTTTGCATCATTAAAACCGGTCATATCAGCTATTTCCGAAACAGTATATATATTTAATTTCAACAATTGTACCGCTCGTTTAATTCTCATCTCTTTTATGAAATTCGCCGGAGTCTTATCAAGCAAATCTTTCATACGGTTATACAAAATCGTACGACTCATCCCCATATAAGCAGCAAAATCATCAACAGACAATTCCGGCTTATCCATATTCGACTCTACAAACAATTTTGCCGCTTCCAAAAATTGCTCGTCAGGAGAAAAGTCCACTTTTGGCAATGAAGGAGATATATCTGGCAATGAATTCCTCGAAACAAAAGGTAGACGATTATAAAACAAGAAAATCGAAACAACGGCCAATAAGCCTATCACAATGAACCATACTACTCCTTTATAAAAGGAAGAGCGTACGTCAATTATAAACGCACGATCATTATTCATCCACATACCGTAACTATCCGTAGAACGGACCGTCAACACATGGCTGCCTTCTGACAAATTATCCAACTCTATAACTTTACCATAATCAAGATCTCGCCAAACGGTATCAGCATCCAAACGATAACTATAACGTATAGTTCCCGGCCGATAATCCAGAGCCACAGGACTTATCCGGACATGTTCTCCCAAACGAACGGTCAACAAACTATCTGTCGGGACAATCAAAGAGTCCTCGACCTGAATATATCTCCAATATAAAGGAGGAAGAAATTTTTCCGAAGATTCTAAACTCATTTCTATAAAACCGTCCGCCGTACCTAAGAAAAGCTTATTATCCTTCAGCATGGGAATACCTTCTGAGAAAGTGATATTTTTCCCGAAAAAATCTTGATTGAAAGTTTGTATGTTTCCATCTGTAAACAACCGCACCAGACTATTATCAGACACAAACCAAATATTTCCCGAAAGTTCTTCTGCAATGGATAATACGACATCATAAGAAACATTTCCTAATCTAACAGGAATAAGCTGCCAATGTCCGGATTCTGAACACAATCTGAAAATACCCGCCCCAATCGTAGAAACATATATATCCCCTCTATTGGCCTTACGAACAAATGTAAAATCGGAGTTCCCGATTTTTTGCAACACCCTTCCTGAGCTGTCAACAAGATACAATCCATTAGTTGAGGCACAAATAAGACCCGCCTCAAAAGGCCCTATACACCTGATACGCTGTCCGGGAAGTCCGTTCTTTAATAAATTCACACTATTCCCCCTCACAGAGACAATAGAAAATCCATTACCAAACGTCCCGATCCACAATCTGTCCGAATCATCAAAAAACAAGGAATATATCCGATCATCAGCCAACCCATGAGACTTTTGCGTATAATGACTGACAGTATATTTTTTATCTCCCTCAGGGACAAGGCTATAAAGACCATCTCCTTTTGTCCCGATCCATATTCTTCCCGATCTATCCTCTTTTATCACATACGCATTAGCACCGAAATGGACAGGAACTTGCGTTACAGACCCATTTTTCGAAAGATACCCCTCAAAATCTCCCTCCTTACTATAAACATAAATATCTCCGCTTTTAGCACCGATCCACAATCGTCCGGATTTTGCACTACATGCAATCGCTCTGATCTCATCTCCAAAAAGTAAAGAATTCTCTGTTTTTATATGTGTCCGGTAAGTATAAAATTCCGGTGAAAACGATAATTTATATAAAACATCATCAAAATTGACCCAAAAATTACCCTGTCTATCAAAAAATGAGGCATGCAAAGTATTCTTCAACCGTTTATTACTCTTAACAGGAAGAAAATATCGCTCTCCAGAATCACGGTGGATAATAAGCAATCCGCCTTGCTCGACTTGCAATAAATAAGGATTAGGCGGATAAGAAATTAATTGCTCAGCTCCTGTACACTGCATAAATCTACAAGTAACTGGATCAAAAATATAAACGCTATCATTATAATTATGACAATAAATATGCCCGTCTTCTGTTTCTGCTATTCGAAGCAATCTTCCTATCGTCGAACCGTTCGGTAACATATTCCATGTTTCAAAACGAGAAGCATCATAGCGGCACAACCCATTCCATGTCGCCATCCAGATATATCCTTTAGAGTCCTGTATTATATTAGATATCACTCGATGAGATAATCCGTCGTCAACAGTATAAGAACTGATTTGCAATACCTTTTTCCCCTGAGATAAGCAAACCGGAATATTTATAATAGCCAATGATAAAATAAAGACTAAGAGTTTCATGGGAAATAGTAGTTTGAGACAAATATAAAAATTATTCTCAAGAATCAACACAAATCATACATCTAAGAACCTGTCTAAATTTTATATGGACATATTTTTTGAGAACTGTTTCGAGAATATTTTTTCTGCTAAGAAACGCAGCAACATGACTGCGAAGTAGGAAAATAGACCGAAAAACAATAGATAACTTGATAGTATTTTTCATTGAAAAATTTAGACTGGCCTTAAAATTCAAATATATTTTTCATAAAAATCAGAGTATAGCCCTTATTTTTGCAAAACAAATCTACCAACTTATGCACTTATTCTCACAAACCGATATTATTAAAGAGTTAAATAATCTCGGAAAATACAGAAAAGAATTTATATTTATCATCAATTATCAAGGAGACGAAGCCTACATTCTCGAACTATCCGATATTGATCCCGACTTAATTCTATATGACTTTAACGGAGTAACGAACTGTCCGAAAGGTCACAAAAATATCTCTTTACCGATAACATGGAAACCTCAATTTATCCCTTTCAGTGAATATCGGCACTCGTTTTCTATAATAGAAGAAAATATATTACGAGGCAATTCGTATTTAACGAATCTGACTTGTGCAACTTCGGTAGAAACGAATCTTTCATTAAAAGAAATTTTCGAACATAGCCAAGCCCCTTATCGCCTTTGGATAAAAAATCAGCTAACCGTATTTTCTCCGGAAATCTTTATTCAAATTTGCAATGATGAAATATCTTCTTTTCCAATGAAAGGAACGATAGATTCCAGAGTTCCGGATGCCGAAATGCAAATATTAAATGATCCTAAAGAAAGTGCAGAACATGCAACGATCGTAGATCTCATACGAAATGATTTGAGCAAAATAGCCAATAATGTACACGTACCCCGATATCGGTATATAGACAAAATTATAACCAATAAAGGAGAACTTCTACAAGTCAGTTCCGAAATACGAGGAAAGCTTAAGCTCGTCTTCCCTGAAAAAGTCGGAGACATTCTCTACAATCTTCTCCCTGCCGGCTCAATTACAGGTGCACCTAAAAAGGCTACCATGAAAATTATACGGTCTGCCGAAACTTATAATCGAGGATTTTACACCGGGATCATGGGATATTGCAATAAATCGACATTAGAAAGCGCCGTTATGATAAGATTTATAGAACAACAAGGAAATAAAAAGATTTTTAAAAGCGGAGGAGGCATAACCGCACAAAGCGATGTGATTAAAGAATATAATGAAATGAAACAAAAAGTATATGTCCCTATTCATTGAAACCATACGAATTATTGACGGTAAAGCGTTCAATATCGATCTACACAATCAAAGATTAAATTCTACTCGACTACACTTTTTCGGAAAGATAGATGAAATAAATATCGATAATATAATCGACCCTTCCCCTTATAAAGAATTGACTAAATGCCGCATTACCTATAACAAAGAAATAGTATCCATAGAATATATTCCTTATCAAGCGCGTCCTGTATCGTCTTTGAAACTGGTAAAAGATAATACTATCGATTATTCATGGAAAACAACGAATAGGGAAACAATAAACCGATTATTTGCATCCAGACAAAAATATGACGATATTTTAATCGTCAAAAACGATTTGATTACCGATACTTCTATCTGCAACGTGGCTTTTTCGGACGGGAACAGATGGAAAACTCCGGAAAAACCTTTGCTAAAAGGAACTCAAAGAGAGTATCTGCTAAGACGAGGAACAATACAAGAAGCTCGTATTTCTGCCGATGATATTAGCAAATACAAACATATTTCTCTATTTAATGCAATGATCGGTTTCGGAGAAATCATCTTGCCCGTAACAAGTATAAATATTTAAAAACTCCCGACAGACAATATCCACCGGGAGTTCTTAATATTTAATTATCGGAACGATTCCGAAAGAAAATGATTTTTATTGAGGTAGTTGATCCAAAAGGGCTTTGATCTCATTATTCGGATCGACAGTCAACATCTTACTCCACCATTTGCGGGTTTCAGGATAGACATTCTTTCCTGCAGCATACTCTTTTTGATAATTATAGAAACCGATATATTTATAAGCCTCCAATAACGCCGCCTTATTCGGATTTTGAGACTTTTCAAGAACAGCCAATAGAGCTTCGTAATATGGCTTTGCCAATCCTTCTGTCGTTTCAGGATCAAGACCGGAATTCGCACGGGCTCTCCACAAATGTCCGCGATAATCTTCCGGCGCTCTCTCTGCTACAATAGCAAATAAACTGTCGGCTTTTTGATATATCGGCTTTTGAATAGCAAGTTTTGCAGCCTTTTCCTCTGGAGTTGCTTCGGCTGCCGGTGCTTCGGCAGAAGCAGCACGATAATAAATCGTACCCAAGAAGAAGTAATCTGTCAGACTGACATCCTGATTCCGTTTCATATACTCATTATACGTATCAGCACTTTTCAGCATATCTCCAGCAGCACGGTAAGCTTCGCTCAATTCCTTATAAAGTTCGATCTTTTCTTGATCAAGAGAAATAGCTTTTTCCAACACCGGTATGGCTTTATCCGCCAATTTGTTTTCAATCAATATATTTGCATAAATAATATAATCTTGTGTATTGAATTGGGGATTTCCCGGAGTATTCATAAATGTCTCTGCTGCAGTGAGAGCTTTATCATAATTTTTCAGCTCATAATTGTCATACATCGCCAAACGTTTCAAAATAAAATCATTCGGATTTTTTACAATCATTTTATCTACAAGATCCAGAGATTCTTGATACTTCTTATCAAAGAAAAGCAGCGCTGCATAACGAGACTGATCGCTTTCGAAATGATTGGGATTAGCCATATAACGGGCATAAGCTTCTACGGCTTGATTATATTTGCTATCCTTAAAATATGCCTCGGCCAATTCGCGTTGTGCAATAGCAGAATTAGGTTTCAGTTTTAACAGATCTTCCAATTTGGCGATGGCGAGCCCCGCATTAATAGGAAAATAAATATTCGAATATTTCACATAAGCTTCCAGACAGTTTTCATCGAAGTTTTGTGCCATTTCATAAAAACCGCACGCTTCACCATATTTCTTATCTTTAACCAAAATATCACCCTCGAATACATAAATAGGTGCATACTCTTTATCTGCATCCAAGGCTTTGTCCAGATACTTCTGATATTCAGGCATTACATTTTCATAATATGCTTTTGAAATGGCCAGATAAATCTCAGGATTTTTTTTATCCGATTTGATTACAGCTTTAAAAAGAGATTCAGCTTCTTTTTTATTACTTTTCAACATCAATTTACCCTTACCGATCGAATTATAAGGATAAAGAGGATCTGCCTGTAACCCCATTTCATAATACATACCGGCAGAATCTAATTTATTCATTCCCGAATAAATTTCTCCTAAATAAAAATATGCTTCGGCCTTTTTAGTAGACGGGTCATTCAAAGTTTTATCCAAAATGATCTTCGCCCTGTCGGGTTGCCCTGATTTAAAATATTCGATACCATCCGTATACGATTCTGCAAAAGCAGAGCTCACCACTCCTCCGATAAAAAGAAAAGAAGCAAGTAACATTGACTTAGTTCGCATAATTTCTATAGTTTTCTATTATATATTATTATAAATTTTCTCTTACATTTACGATACGGATTGCTTGTGTCGCCGGAACAATTCCGGTCTTCAAAATAATCCGCTGACCTTTATCCGATCCGACAAATGTAGTAAACCCACTCGGCAAACCGCTTTTGGGATCGGTAGTTATTATATAAACATCTCTGGTCAATGGATATAATCCCATTGCCAAATAAGCCTGATAGGGCTGATAACTATTCGACGGATAAGCTACATCATCCCGACTGACACCCATCACCGTAATTCTATCTGAGAAAGAGAGGCGCGTCGAATCATTTTTATTTCCGATCCAACTAGCTCCGATTACACCGATAGCATTAGGCACTTCCGAAACATAATCGATTACATTTTCATTGTTATCCTGAGCATTCAGATTTTTCGACAAAGGTTTTCCCGCACAAATAGAATCTATTGCAAAACGCACCGTACTCGAATTCGGATTATCGAATACAAGCTGCAGTTTACCTAATTTAGATTCAGGATAGATCTGACTCCATTCCGTAACTTCTCCCGTAAGAATCCGGCGAAGCTGGTCCATAGTAATCAACGTATCCGGATTTGCTTTATTTACAATGAGGGCGACTCCATCCGTAGCAATTTTTACTTCTTTCGGATAAAGTTTCCGAGCATTCAAAGTCTCTACTTCTTTCGGAGAAAGTCTCCGGGTCGTAACTGCCAACCTCACACTATCTTGTATAAGAGATGTTACAACATCCACCTCATCGGCATAAACCGGTATTATATTCGCTTTAGGATATAGCCCTTCAAAAACATCTATCTCCTGCTCCATAATCGGCTCAAAGGTTTGGTCTGCACTTATTTTGATAAGTCCTGACGTAGGGGTCTCGGTAATCCCTTTTTTCTTCGGGGAATTACATGCCGCAAAAATCCCCGCAAGGATAAATGCCGCACAAACTGAAAGACAGAATGATCTTTTTGTTTTCATTATAAAATCTCCTAACTATACCTCTGGTTTCTAATTTGTCTATAGGCCCTAAAGATACCATATATTGCGAAAACAATTCCTATACTATACCGAAATATTTCTGAAAAAGTGTTTTCAAAAAGAGGCGTGAAGATTAAAAGATAAGCCATTCCGAAGTAAATCAGGATCATAAATATCCCGAAAATATAACCCATATTAATTTTTTTTGTGGGTTTCTGCGGCTTTTGAAGATCATTTTCTGTTTCCATAACTATAGGTATTTAATCTAAAATACCCGCAGCCCTACATCTGAAGACATAGAGGTGCGGAGTACTTTAGGTGATATTGTTAATATAATAACAACAATCTTACTGCATAAGTTTAAATACTACAGGAACTGTAAAATAAACGGCAACATTATTACCGTTCTGTTTCCCCGGAATCCATTTAGGCATCATTTGGATAACTCGCACAGCTTCTTTATCCAAAGAGGATTCGACGCTTCTCAAAACCGTTACATCCTTGATTTCACCGGTTTTAGAAACTACGAAACGCACTACCACACGTCCCTGAATACCCGCTTCCTGTGCAGGAATAGGATATTTGATCTTTTCATTGATAAACTTCAGCAATGCTGCTTCACCACCAGGGAATTGAGGCATCTGTTCTACGGCCTGATACGGTTTTTCTTCTTCTACCGGAGCTTCAGGCTGAACGAATTCCTTGAAATCCGCAATATCCTGTCCGTTTATCTCATCATTACCTTTTACATCGGCGATAGAAATAGCGATCTTACTATTAGCAGCCAATTCATCCTGCGATTTGATATCTTCTTCATCGGAAACCTCACTATCATCCTTTATGACCGGAGCCGTAAATTTGATAGAGCTCTTCAAAGGAGGAGGAGGAGTCGTCGGAGCCATCGGCTTCAATTCTTCATTTTTCTTGACTTCTGCTTTAGGAAGATCTGACAACTGCGTTACTTCTGTAACCGTAAAATCTTCTACTTTCTCAGGAGTCATAATACGAATCAAAGAAGGGAGCGAAAAACCAACAACAGCTACAATCAATATAATAAGCATTGCAACATTATGTCGTTTTGAAGAAGTCATACGCAAGTCGTATGCTCCATAGCTCTTATTACGTCCTTCAAAAACCAAATCGCACCATTCTTTCGAAGTTAAATCTATTTTTGCCATTTTTCTTCTTTTTTAAATGAGTACTAATTAGTTTTCTTTAATTGATCCCGATCGATATTCTCCGTCAGTTTTCCTTTCTGTTCAAGGTTATCCAACAAGAACTCATCACCTTCGGTTATATCAACAATCGCATACTTACTGATGCTGCAAATCTGCATCTCATCAAGAGCATCGACAAGATTCTCATAAGTCGCATCATCTGTTGCCTTTATCATTACTACGGGAGCAGTATTTACATCCTTGATCTTAATCGCCCGTTTATTATACTCCTCATCTGAAAATTTCTTTTCCAATTTTTCAGCTTTCAGAGCTTTTATTTTGGCAACGATCTCTGCATTACGTCCCATCAACATCGCTCTCAGACCATCGGCTTCATACGTAGTTTCTTTTAATGAAGTGTAATCCTCATAATTAGGTTCACCGGTATAATAAAATACCCGGTCATCTCCCCCCAGAATCAACGTAATGGCACGAGACGCTTTAACTTTCGTCTGGTCTTCTTCTGTAATAGACTTATCATTGGAAGGCATACTGATTTCCATCGTCTGCGGCTTACTCAATGATGTACAAAGCATGAAAAATGTGATCAAAAGCATATTCATGTCCACCATAGGAGTGAAGTCCACGCGGATCGTCATCTTTTTCTGCTTACCTTTGCCTCCCCCGTTATCTTTTTGTTGTACTTCTGCCATAATATTTTTCCTTTATGACTGTTATTAATTATCTGCGGGAATACTCTTAAGCGTAGTAATCAGATTATAACGGTTCTCCCTGATATCCTGTAAAGATGACATAATCTCTTTTATTCTGGAATAAGGAGTCGTTCTGTCCGCCTTAATTGCAATTCTCAAATCTCCGTTCACATTCCTGGCTGTTTTAACCCAAGCTTTAAACTCGTTAGAGGGATTGGCTGTCGTATCGATAGGAATCCCGTAATCTTTCAAGATAGCGTCCTGCCTGTCCGTCGGAAGTGCTAAAAAAGACTTCATTTGGGCAAGAGGAACTCCGAAAGAATTCATCAGTTTAAATTTATTGATTTCTTCAGGAGTAAACTCAATACCGTATTCTCTGCCTACATTTTGCAATACATCGACCCGATTATCCTGATTATCCAGACTCATAAAGATCTTACCTTTCTGATCTACCAGAATCTGCAATATATTTGTTTCGGGGATCTTAATTTCCGAAACAGATGCCGGAGTCGCTACTTGTACGGGTTCTTTCTGTACGAAAGTAGAGGTCAACATAAAAAACGTAAGCAAAAGTACAGTCACGTCACTCATCGCCGTCATGTCGATGAACGTGCTTTTCCTTTTTACTTTTATTTTTGGCATAATCTCAACAGGTCTTTAATTATTTGTGAGTTGCTGCATAAGTTTGTACGATAGAGAAACCTACTTCATCAATAGCATAGGTAATTTTATCGATTTTGCTGGTAAAGAAGTTATAAGAAATAACAGCTAACGCACCAGTACCGATACCGAAAGCAGTATTTACAAGTGCTTCGGAAATACCGGTTGACAGAGCGATTGAGTCGGGAGCACCAGCATTTGCCAAAGCGGCGAACGCCTTGATCATACCTAACACAGTTCCGAGAAGTCCGGTCAACGTACCCAATGTTGTCATCGTAGCCACAACCGAAAGATTTTGTTCCAATGTCGGCAACTCAAGAGCGGTAGCTTCTTCAACTTCTTTCTGAATGTAAGTAAGTTTCTGTTCTTTAGTCAAAGTATCATTAGCTTCCATTTCAGCATATTTTTTCAACACCGAAGTAACAACGCTTGCTACAGAACCTTGTTGTTTGTCGCAAATAGCTTGAGCTTTTTGAATATCACCGTCTGCCAAAGCAGCTTTAATGTTTTCAACAAATTTAGTTGTGCTTCCTTTACCTTTAGCTTTCATAAGAGCGAATGCACGTTCAACACTCAATACCAATACGGTAAGTAACAAAGTTTGAAGAACAGGCACGATTACACCTCCTTTATAGATAGTACCCAACATATTTCCAGGCAGCGGGTGTCCCGTAGGATCATTATCCATAAAGTTTGCAGGATTTCCCAAGATGAAATGGAAAATGCACAAAGCAATAATAAAGCATGCTACAATCACAAGAAATGCAGACTCAATGCCACGAAATGTTTTCTTTTTAGCTTTAGTTTCAGTTTTTTTAGTTTCCATAATAAAAAAATTCTAAGTGGTTGACTGTTAAATTAAAATAGTTTGATAATTTATTTTCTTTATTATTTTTGAGTTCCTATAACGCTATTTAAAGAGCTTTTAATCTTCCGTGTTCTCCAAATTCCGCAATAAAAAACCGGTTTTTCATAATTTACAATATCGGTAACCTCGAAACAACACCTATTTATAAAACAACGGAACCTCAGGCAGGATATTGTTTTACATGGCATTTTTCCAAATTTTCCAAAGAATACCGCTATTAAAGCAACTTTTATGGGTCAAATGTAGCACATTATTTTCAAAGAAAAAAATTATGCGGTTTTTTTGTCAGCAAGCTTATATAGGATTATTTTCAAATATAAACTTTAAATTA
>ENA-USYP01000522-USYP01000522.1-human-gut-metagenome-genome-assembly--contig:-NODE-522-length-36845-cov-8.982104_pt1 | contig 36845 bp, 22 predicted proteins | sample MGYA00250065_ERZ773512 | MGnify/ENA primary metagenome ERZ773512 (study PRJEB29103, sample SAMN06112003) | human gut metagenome | biome: human gut; feature: ankylosing spondylitis patient; material... | reverse complement strand
TAGGCTTGGGCATATATCCGTCGAATCCGCTTTCCATCACTTTCTGTTCATCCGAAGCATAGGCAAAGGCTGTAACGGCAATGATAGGAATCTTTGCGGAATACTTGCGGATCTCCCGGGTAGCCTCATACCCATCCATTACAGGCATATTGATATCCATCAATACAATCTGAGGATTATGTTCCCGGAACATCTCTACGGCCTCCATACCATCCCAGGCATGAATCAAATGATAGTCGTATCTCAAGATGGATTCAAAAAGCTTATAATTGCTTGCATTATCTTCTGCAACCAGTATGGTCAGTTTGTTTCTTTCTATCGAAACGGGTTGAATATCTTTGGGCATCTGTTTCTTGTCTTCCTTCACAGCCGGTTTGTAGGGAAGCGTAAACCAGAAAGTAGAGCCTTTACCCTCTTCCGATTCCACACCGATTCTGCCACCCATACGTTCTATCAGTGTTTGGCAGATAGAAAGCCCCAATCCGGTTCCCTGGGCAAAAGAGTTCAGCTTGACGAAACGCCCGAAAATGTTTTGTTGCTTATCCTTCGGAATTCCACATCCGGTATCGGCTACATAGAAATACAACTCATTCTCCCGCATTTCATAGCCAAAACGAATGCTGCCTTTTTCGGTAAACTTAATGGCATTTGTCACAAGGTTAATCATCAATTGGGACAAACGGTTCTTTTCCGTATAAGCCATACATGGCCCGGCAGGTTCCACAAACTCCAGTTTCACCGCATCCGTCTTCACTCTCAACAAGAAACCACGCTCCAGTTCCCTCATCAACTCATTCAGTTCGATATTAGAGTAATTCAACTCCAACGTTCCCGCCTCAATCTTCGACAAATCAAGAATATCACTGATGAGTTGCAGCAATAAAGTATTATTGTTTTCGATGATGCTGACATATTCCTGTTTTTCCTCTTCTTCCTCGGTAGACGCCAATATCCCCGAAAAACCGACAATAGCATTCAACGGGGTGCGGATTTCATGGCTCATATTAGCCAGGAAGGCCGACTTTAAGCGATTGGATTCTTCGGCAAGGTCTTTGGCTGTTGTAAGTTCCTGCTCCATTTTCTTCCGGTTGGTGATGACAAGCGACGAGCCTACCAGTGTCAATGGCTTTCCATCTTCGTCACGAGCTTCTACGGCAGCCTGTGCTTCCACCCACTCCACCTTGTGCAGGTTGTTTTTCTGCACATTGACGATGCGGTATTCTTCTTTCACTTTTTCCGCCCGTCCTTCTATCAAGTCCCGGTAAGCCTGTTTCACCCGTTCACGGTCTTCCTTGAAGATTTTAGAGAAATACTGGGAATCGGGCACAGATAGTTGTGAATCTTCCACTTCCTGTTCGTCAGTGCTCAGTTCAATCGGTCTGTTGATATCACATAGAATCGTTTTACTCTTCAGGTCCCACTTCCAGGGCACAATGTTGGCAATATCAAGAGCCATCGCCAGCTTACTGTTGGTAGCACTCAGCTTTTGCTGTGCTTTGTGCAGTTCCGTGCTGTCCAGACAGAAGACATCAATCATATTTCCCTGGCGGGTTCCTTTCAATACCACATCGTAAAAAGTATCGATGGCTTTAAAGTAGTAAGGGAATGTGATGGCTCTTTTCTCCGTCAACGCCATCTTTGTAAAATGCAGGAATTCGGGCATGGATTCCGGGAATATTTCACTTCCTTTTCTGCCTATGACCTCTTCCTTACGATAAAAATGTTTCTCAAATTCCGAATTTACATTCCGATAAATCAATTCGATGGGATTACCGTTCTTATCGGTCACCAACTCTTCCTGCATATAGAGTATGGGCATATTGTTCACTAACATCTTATAAGTAGCCATTGCATCTATCTCGTTCTGTTGTGCTTTCTTCAATGCATTCAAGTTGCGAATACGATACAGGAAGAGCAGTGTAATAAGCAAAATAGAGAAAAGAGTTCCCAAGATAAAATATCGGTAATGCTCCCAAAACGTAGGCGGTTTATTCAGGAAACGGGTATTGGCAGGACACGTGAAAAGAGAAAGCCCGTCACGTACCAGTATTTCATAATTAATAACAGGCGCCCCGTCTGTGGGGATATAGCAAGGAATATGGCGTGCCTGTTTGTCTTTCAACACATCCGAAATGGTTTGAATCAATGCCGCATCATAACGATCCTGATTGTAAGTATATCCACCCAGCATACCTTCTTTTCCACTTGCTATATTTACCATACTCAAAGAAAAGATAGGAACGGAAGTAGCAGCTATAAGCTTATGAGAATTAGTGGCTAACATGCTAGTACCGGCAAATGCGTATTTGTAGAACCACGAGGCGAACAGAACTCCCGTTGTTTTAGTGTCTACGAAATACAGGGAATCCAACAGCTGATTGGTCGTCATATTTTCAGCAGACCAAAATTTATACTTGATATCCGGATATTTCGTATTCAGTTCTTGCTCGATAAGTGCGGAGTTGTCTTGATTGACTTTGCGCCCGTCACCTATAAATATAAACTCTTTCATCCCGGGAATCATCTGTTTCATCAGGCGAATGTTTTCCGGGATATACAAATCAGCGTACAGATAAACTAAATTGTAGGGGTCAACCAAATAAGAAAGAGGAGTTCGTTCTTCAGGCGTAGAAGGCTGCCTGTGGATATAAGCCTCATAGGAATCTAAATAATCTTCCTGTGCACAAAGCACAATGGGAATATCTCCCCAAACTTTTCTATATTCATCCCGCAACAACAATGCCGAATTTCCCAGTAATAACAGCATGCGTGGAGAACGACCTTTGTATTTATCGAATATATTGCGCTTGGATTCTTCCAAAATGGAATCATTTTCAACCAGCAGCATATTCAGATGCTCCACGTAGAGAGTAATCTCAGGGTCTTTTTGAACGAATTCCGTAACGTTGGAAATGAGCCGGCTACTCCAGGGAGACGCTTCCGTATATGAGTTTATACAAAGGATATAACTTTTACCCTCTATCGCATCTTTTTGTGCAAAAGCCCAATTTACAGACAAGAGGTAGAAAAACAGAAGTAGAAGATATTGTTTCATCTGTACCAGAAGAATTTTATGTTATGCGAAATATTTGCTTGTTTCATTTTGCAACACAAAAGTAGCAAAAAAAGAAGAAATACAACTATATAAATAAAAAAGAGAACCTTTTTTTCTATAAAAGGTTCTCCATCATCAAATTCAGATGTATCTATAATTACTTTCGCATTTTTTCCCTGCAATAGGACCGGTGTCCATAGATCACAATCACCACAAAACAGATGAACGGAAGGATGAATGACAGGTTCACAGCAGGCATACCCAGCAATGTACCACAGTCTATAATGCTTGCCTGAACCGGAGGTAATACCGAACCTCCGAGAATCGCCATAATCAATCCGGCAGCACCGAATTTGGCATCATCACCCAATCCCTGCAATGCTATACCGTAGATTGTGGGGAACATCAGAGACATACAAGCAGATACTCCTACGAGGCAGTACATTCCCCAGATATCCTGGAAACCAATCACCCCAGTCGTGAAGAAGCAGGCTGCAATAGCCAGTACTTTCAGCAACAGTCCCGGACTGAGATACCGCAGAATAAATGTACAGATAAAACGGCTGGCACAGAAAATAATCATAGCTACAATGTTATATTGCTGTGAAAGCACTTCCGCAGCTTTCTCTTCCATTCCTTCCGACATGAAATAGCGCGTACCATATTGAATGATAAATGTCCAGCACATAATCTGCGCACCTACATAAAAGAACTGTGCGATCACTCCTTCGCGGTAATGGTGTATACCGAATATACGTTTCAATGTAGGCAGGAAGTTGATGTTATGAGACTGATCGCCATTCTTCGGCATCTTCACCATACGGATCACGATCAGCATAGCCAGAATGACAAGCCCGATAATCAGATAAGGCGCAATCAGTACCATCAGGTCTGAATCACGTACCGCAGCAAATTCTGTATCCGAAAGCTGGCTACGCTCCATCGTATCCATCGGGTTCAAGCGATTCTGAATAAAGTTCATCGCCACGTACATACCTAATAACGAGCCCATCGGATTGAAAGACTGTGCAAGGTTCAGGCGGCGGGTGGATGTAGCTTCATCGCCCATAGAAAGGATGTAGGGATTACAGCTGGTTTCCAGAAACGAGAGTCCGCATGTCAGTATAAAGTAGGCTATAAGGAAGGGATAGTAATTACCCGTCAGCATGGCGGGATAGAACAGGAATGCACCGATAGCATACAATCCCAGTCCCAGCAGTACTCCTGCTTTATATGAAAAGCGGCGGATAAAAATAGCTGCGGGGAATGCCATGGCAAAATATCCGCCATAGAAAGCCACCTGCACCAGTGCCCCGTCGGTAACACTCATACGGAAAATCTTGGAAAAGGCTTTCACCATCGGGTTCGTGATATCGTTGGCAAAGCCCCACAAGGCAAAGCAACTGGTGATAAGAATGAACGGAATGAGGTAGCTTACTCCGTCTTTACTGATAATGCTGTTTTTCTTAGTGTTGTTCTTCATGGTAGTTATTTCTTTGGCTGGGATTAGTCATAAAGGTGGAAAATACGCTCCATCGGTTGCCATTTCTCGGCGGCAGTGGAACCGGGTTTCACAAGCTGGAAGATGGCCATATAGTCTTCCCATTCCTGTTGTCGGGGCAAGGAAGCGAGGCGCTCCATAGCTGCATCCCAGTCAAACCCTACAGGCACTTCGACTATCATAAACAGGCGGGTGTCCAAAAGATATATTTCCATTTCCAGAATACCGGCTTCACGGATACCGGCAGGTATTTCGGGCCAAATAACCCCTTGGCTATGCCGGCGGCGGTATTCGGCTATCAACTGCGGATCGTCACGGAGTTCCAGTGTCCGGCAGATACGCTCCACCGGCTGATGATGCTCTTTGGCGGGATAACGTTTGATTGATGTGTCCATAGTAAATCAATATTGAAACGCAAATAAACACAGATTTTAGCAGATTAAAAAGTGATACGATAATTATCTGTGCAAAGCAGTGTTTATCTGCGTTCCGGCTAAGTTATTAAATAAATTCTTTGATTTCTTCACGGCTGCCGATCTCTCCTTTGGCAATGGCTTGCACCAGGATATTACCGATAGCAGTTGCCTCTACAGGTCCGGCATAGACGGGAATACCCAATGCTTCGGCAGTCAGGCGGTTCAGCAGTGAATTACGGCATCCGCCACCGATGATATTGAGCTGTTCTATCGGAGCGGGAAGCAGACGGTTCAGTTGGTCTATTCCTTGCTTATAGCGCAGGGCGAGTGATTGGAGTACACAACGCACTACCTCACCGTAAGTTTCCGGTATAGGCTGTCCGTGCGCTTCACAATACTCCGCAATGGCATCCTCCATATCCACAGGGTTCTGGAATATCTTATCATCTACGTCAATGACGGATGGAGTATCCGCAGATTCGGCGGCAGAAAGCAAGAAATCGTATTCACATCGCTCTCCTCTTTCTTTCCATTGTGCCATAAGACGTTGCAAGATCCAAAGCCCGGTGATATTCTGAAGAAAACGAATCTTACCGCCTACCCCGCCCTCATTGGTAAAACCGGCGCGGCAAGCTTCTTCCGTGAGGATAGGCTCATCCAGTTCAACACCCAGCAGAGACCACGTACCGGAACTGAGAAAAGCACAACGGGATTTATCCACCTGTGTCGAAGGAATCGCATAAACAGCGCTTGCCGTATCGTGCGAACCGACAGCTATGACATCCACTTCATCCGTCAGACCAATTTCTTCGGCAATCTCCCGTTTCAGTTTGCCACGTACCGTACCGGGCATCACAATGTCTCCGAAGAGATGTGCTGGTACTCCCAAGCGATGGATGAGTGGCTGATTCCAAGTCCGGCTACGTGCATCAAGCAGTTCGGAAGTGGATGCAATGCAGTATTCATTATTTGCCACCCCTGTGAGGAAGTAACTGAAAAGATCGGGCATAAACAGAAGACGGTCTGCAACTTCCAATTGCGTATCACCACTTTTCTTCATGCTGTAAAGCTGAAAAAGTGTATTGATGGACATCACTTGTATGCCGGCTTCGGAATAATGCCGAACAAAGTTGTCACCGAAAAACTCCTCCGGCAAACCATCCGTTCGGGGATCACGATAACACACCGGATTTCCCAGCAAATTACCGTTACGGTCTATCAATCCAAAGTCCACGCCCCAGGTATCAATGCCAATGCTCCTGATATGATATCCCTTGCGCACCGCTTGCCGGAGTCCGTTCTTCATCTCATCAAACAGAGCCAGAAAATCCCAGTACACATGGTTTCCCATCCGCACTTGGCGGTTTGGAAAGCGGTACACCTCTTCCAGTTTCAGCGTACCCTGGCAGATGGAACCGGCCATAACACGACCGCTTCCACCTCCAAAATCTACTGCCAGATAGGTATTCATCATTTAGTCTTCTTTCCTAAAATGTATGTTTCAAGGTCGTCGATTTCTTCAGGAGTAAGTACTGTGTAGTCTCCTCCGGACTGGATCATGATGCGGCATGCCATCTCAAAGAACATAGCGCGTTCGAAAGCCTGGTCGAAGTCCTTGCCACACACCACCTGCCCATGTTTCAGCAAGAGGACGGAATTATGGTCTTTCAAAGCATCAATCACTCCCTGTGCCAATTCTTGCGATCCCGGACGATAGTAAGGAACTACCGGAATCTCACTTCCCACATGGCAGGGAATCTCCGCTGTTACGTTGAAGTTCGTAGGGCGATTCTTCATACACGCCACAGCCGTGGCATAGTGTGACTGGAAATGCAGAACTACATTCACATCAGGACGCTCACGAAGCACTCCCAGATGGAAACCGCTTTCCATAGAGGGTTTCACTCCATTCAACACTTCTCCTGTAGAAAGGCGGCAGACAGCTACTTTTTCTTTAGGCAGAGAAGGTACCCATGAACCTGTTCCGGAAAGCAGGACTTCGTCACCAATGCGCCAGGAGATATTGCCGCTACTGCATATTGTCAATCCGGCATCTCCTACCCGATGCGCCTGGGCTATGAATTGTTCTATGTGTTCGTTTGTTATCATGTCTATTTCTTATTTGTTATTTATAGATAGGTCCGTACGTTGTGCAGGCTCTGTAATCAGCTCCTTCTTTATCCATGCCGAATGCATTCCAGGCAGCGGGACGGAATATCTTCTTCTCATCCACATTGTGCATGCAAACAGGAATACGAAGCATGGAAGCCAGCGTAATCAAATCCTGACCGATATGTCCGTAACTGATAGCACCATGATTGGCTCCCCAGTTATTCATTACCGAGTACACATCTTCAAATGCCGGTTTATCGCAAAGACGGGGCACAAACCAAGTAGTAGGCCAAGTACGGTCCGTACGTTCATCCAGCAATTTGTGAACTTCCGGATCAATCTCTACCGTCCATCCCTCAGCAATCTGAAGCACAGGGCCAAGGCCTTTTACCAGATTCAAACGGGTCATAGTTACAGGCATTCCACCCTTTGACAGGAAGTTGGAAGAGAAACCACCGCCACGGAAATAATCACGGTTAGCGGGATACCAGGTAGTAGCTTCAAGACATTTCTCCATTTCAGCCTCGGAGATTTCCCAATGAGGTTTCATGACAGGTTCACCCTGTGCATTTGTTTGCTGGCCTGTACCGTCCAGAGTGGTAGCACCGGAGTTAATCAGATGGATAATACCATTAGCTGCCAAACCGGTCAATTCTTTACCCGTAACACGTTTCACAGCTTCAGGACTCCAATATGTACGCACGTCAGAGAATATCTGTGCACGGTTTGTCAGCAAATGACCAAAGAGCATGGCTACACCGTTGCAGGCATCATTTTCAGTAGCTACTACGTATGCTTCACGGATACCGTTCCAGTCAAAAGAAGTATTCAGCAGAGCTTCGGAGTAGTCACCATTCGGATAAAAATCCGTCCACTGGCGTTGTCCCTGGAAACCGGCGGCAATGGCGTTGTGTCCAAGTGCTTCTTCCTTAAATCCCATTTCGCGAAGTTTCGGATTACCTTGTATAAGGTCGCGCATGATGAGGGTCATTTTCACAATAAACTCCCAATCTTCGTCTTTTTGCTCACGGGTCTTGGTCTTTGCGGGGATATTGAAATCCTTGCCCTCATTCTTCTTGCAATATTTCTCTGTCCATGCCATGGCTTTAGCGAACTCTTCCTTATCATAGATACCTTCAGTCATGCGACGGATAATTTCAGTCAGGTCTACAGATTCACAACGGATGCCCAGATACTCCTGGAAGAAATCCGGATTCACAATAGAACCGGCAATACCCATGGATACGCTACCCATCGACAGATAAGATTTTCCGCGCATAGTTGCTACTGCCTGTGCAGCACGTGCAAAACGAAGCAGTTTTTCTGCAACGTCGGCAGGGATAGAATTGTCATCCAGATCCTGCACATCACGTCCATAAATGCCAAAAGCAGGTAATCCTTTTTGTGCATGTCCCGCCAGTACAGCTGCCAGATATACAGCTCCCGGACGTTCCGTACCGTTAAATCCCCAAACAGCTTTCGGATAATACGGATTCATGTCCATAGTCTCGGCACCGTAGCACCAGCAAGAGGTCACTGTGATAGTAGAACCCACGCCTTCGCGTTCAAACTTCTCGGCACAAGCCGCGCTTTCGGCTACGCGACCGATGGTACTGTCTGAAATCACACACTCCACCGGACTTCCGTCACCATTCTTCAAGTTACCGGTGATCAACTCGGCTACTGCTTTAGCCAGATTCATAGTCTTTTCTTCAAGGCTTTCACGTACGCCACCCTGGCGGCCGTCGATAGTGGGACGAATCCCGATTTTCGGATACTTTTTCATGCTATCATTTATTTGGTTAATAAAACATCATCTATGCTGAACTGTGCTGAAATCAGTTTGTAAAAAAAGGCTATAAAGAGCCTCTTAAATTTACTTCCGTCGGCAGACAAACCTGTATGGGTTTGCCACTCAAGATGAAATCTGCCGTCAGGATTCCCATCTTTTGCCAATCAACACTCATTACTGTTATTCCCTTATCAATCACTTCATAAGCCGGCGTATCATTATAGGCTATCAAGCCGAAATCAACGCCACACGTCAAACCTGCCGCACGGCTCTTCTTCACAATCTCCACCACATCCACCTGACGGATGGCAATATAAGCTTCACCGGAATGCACTTCCCTGTCGTCCAAAGTCTCTATTATCTCACATTCCAATTGATGATCTGCACAATACTTCCTGAAATAATCGCACGTCTCCTTGGGATGCTTACTTTCCCGTGCCAGAAACAGGATAAGCTTGCGATAGTTCTGCAACCTATCTGACAATTGAGCCATAGCTGCGTAAAAGGCTTCACCGAAGTCCTGGCAGATGTATGAGTACTCCCGCTTGTCAAACTGCCCGAAATCAAGCAGCAACAGGCGGGAAGAGTCTATCTTATAGAGATAAGGAGAAATCTTTTCGTTATCGAAGTTCATTACCACGTACTTATTATAACGGCCAATGGAATCGCGAAGAATAGCATTGAACAATGCTTCGTTATATTGATGAAACCACAGGTCTACCTTATAACGCGTAGAAAGGCGGCGGATGATACTGTTATACAATGTATCTTTAAAGGGTGAGTATTCATCGAGCAGCAGCAGGATATTTTTCTGGCGGTTCACCACATAGTAACCTTTACCGGGGGTAGAGTCGATAATCCCCCGCTCCTTCAGATCAATAAAAGCTTTAAAAACCGTGTCGCGGGAAACTTTATAATCGTGGCTCAGTTGATTGATGGAAGGCAAGGCGGTATCCGTCTTGTAACGTCCCATGGAAATGTCCTGGCTGATCAAATCGGCCAGTTGTTTTACCTTCGTCGTTTGTTGCCCGAAAATTGTTTTCATATTGCGTATACAGGTTTAATCAAAGTAAGGATGACACAGGCAACTGTGCTGAACTGTGCTGGTGCAAAGAAAGATTATTTATTCTGAATCAGCAAGAAATAGGGATATGTTTTGCAGCATATAAAAAGCAAAAGCCCCGTTACATCTTTGCAATGCAACGAGACCCGCTATTTCTAAAGTTATCAAAACAAGTCCGAATGTGTTCCAGTATTAAGCAGCAATAAAGTCAATTCTTTATCATTCTGCTCCCATATCAACAACCAATCCGGCTTTATATGACACTCCCAATATCCTGAAAATTGTCCCGACAATATATGAGGTTTATATTCAGCCGGCAAAGAACCGTTTTCTTGTAAAAGAGTTATCACTTTATGCAAAAGTTCAATATCTAATCCTCGTTTCTGGCAACGCTTTAAATCTTTCTTGAACTGTCCGGTATATGTCAAGGTATATGCCATCAGCCTAATATTTGCTTAAATAACTCATCTGCATCTTTTGCTTTATACACGCGCCCGGTCTTCACATCCTCCATAGCCTTTTCTATACCCGACTTTTTGTCAGTAATAGTCCAGCCCATCTTCTTTGCCAATTCTTTGAATAACTTTAAGTCAGCTTTCGGCAACTCAAATGAAATGGTTTCCATCGTTGTATCCATAATATACTCTCCTATATTTTTATAGTTGTAAATGCAAAGTTAAACCATTCTCTTTGACTAACAAATGTTTTTCTCACTTTGTTATACAGAGATTATTTATACTCCGCCCACGATTTAATTGCCAGATCATCCAGCGTCATCGTACAGAAAGCATTGATGAAAGCACTTGCCAGGCGGGCATTCGTAATCAGCGGAACATTCAGGTCGATAGCGGCACGACGAATCTTATATCCGTTGCTCAACTCACCCGCAGTGAGGTTCTTCGGAATATTCACCACCATGTCGATCTCCTTTTTGTGCAGCATATCCAACGCTTGCGGCTGTTGGTTAGTCTCACTGGGCCAATACACCTGCGTATTCTCCACCCCATTCTCCGTAAGGAACTTACTGGTACCTCCCGTTGCAAAGAGCTTATACCCTTTTTGCTGAAGCAGACGGGCAGCGGAAAGCATTTCCACCTTCTGTTTCGGTGTACCGGTAGAAAGCAGGATATTTTTCTTCGGTATGCGGTAGCCTACAGAAAGCATAGCCTTCAGCACGGCACAGGACGTATCACTTCCGATACAACCTACCTCACCTGTAGATGCCATATCCACACCCAACACCGGGTCGGCCTTTTGCAAACGATTGAAAGAGAACTGACTGGCCTTGATACCTACATAGTCCAGTTCAAAGAGATTCTTATTCGGCTTCTCTACCGGAAGCCCTAACATCACCTTCGTAGCCAGTTCGATAAGATTAATCTTCAGCACCTTGCTGACGAACGGGAAACTACGGGATGCACGCAGGTTACATTCAATCACCTTAATGTCATTCTCACGGGCCAGATACTGGATATTGAACGGACCGGAGATATTCAGTTCGCGTGCAATCTCACGACTGATACGCTTAATGCGACGTACCGTCTCCACATAAAGCTTCTGAGGCGGAAATTGAATCGTAGCATCGCCCGAATGTACCCCGGCAAACTCAATATGTTCAGAGATAGCGTATGCCACAATTTCTCCGTTCTGTGCCACTGCATCCATCTCCACCTCCTTGGCATGTTCGATGAACTGGCTGACAACCACCGGATGCTTCTTCGATACATTGGCCGCAAGTTGCAAGAAGCGTTCCAGTTCTTCCTGATTGGAACAAACGTTCATTGCAGCACCTGAAAGCACGTATGACGGACGCACAAGTACCGGGAAACCTACTTCTTCCACAAACTCGTTGATGTCGTCCATGCTCGTAAGCTCGCGCCAGCGAGGCTGGTCTACGCCGATACGGTCCAGCATGGCAGAGAACTTCTCACGGTCTTCGGCATTGTCAATGCTTTTGGCGGAAGTACCGAGTATAGGCACCTTCTGCGCATCCAGACGCAGGGCAAGGTTATTCGGTATCTGACCACCGGTAGAAACAATCACCCCGTGCGGATTTTCCAGTTCAAGGATATCCATTACCCGTTCAAAAGTAAGTTCGTCGAAGTAGAGGCGGTCGCACATATCATAGTCTGTAGATACGGTTTCGGGATTATAGTTGATCATAACGCTGCGATACCCCTCTTTACGAATGGTATTCAGTGCCTGTACACCGCACCAGTCAAACTCTACGGAAGACCCGATACGATACGCACCGGAACCAAGTACAACGATGGATTTACGGTCGCCGAGATAATGAACATCATTAGCGATGCCACTATACGTCAGATACAGGTAATTAGTCTGTGCAGGATATTCGGCAGCAAGAGTGTCTATTTGCTTCACCACAGGGACAATGCCAACGCTCTTACGATGATTGCGCACATAGAGGATACCGTCTTCCATGTCTCCTTCATAACCGATGGCGCGGGCTATCTGGAAATCGGAGAAACCTTGTACCTTGGCTTTTTTCAGCAATTCCAAAGGCAGATCGGCTATCTGTTTGTGGTTCTTACTCCACTGTTCCAACTCTTTGCTGGTGTTCATGATGTTCATCAGCTTCTCCAGAAACCACTTATCGATCTTCGTCAGTTCGTGCACCTGATCAACGGTATATCCGGCACGGAAAGCTTTGGATATAACGAAGATACGCTTGTCCGTCGGTTCACGGAGCGCCTTGTCTATATCAGAAATAACAAGTTCCTTATTTTCCACGAAACCATGCATCCCCTGTCCTATCATACGCAGACCTTTCTGAATGGCTTCTTCAAAAGTACGGCCGATAGCCATCACCTCGCCTACTGACTTCATGCTGGAACCCAGTTCCTTATCTACACCATGGAACTTACCCAAGTCCCAACGGGGTAGTTTACAGACCACATAATCCAATGCAGGTTCAAAGAAAGCACTTGTGGTTTTCGTTACAGAATTCTTCAGGTCGAACAATCCGTAGCCAAGACCGAGTTTTGCAGCAACGAAAGCAAGCGGATACCCCGTAGCTTTAGAAGCCAGAGCAGAAGAACGGCTCAAGCGGGCATTTACTTCAATCACTCTATAATCTTCACTTTCAGGATCATAAGCATACTGCACATTACATTCTCCTACAATACCGATATGGCGAATGATACGGATAGCAAGTTCGCGCAGCTTATGATAATCGGAGTTACTGAGCGTCTGAGACGGAGCGATAACAATGGACTCTCCCGTATGGATACCCAGCGGGTCGAAGTTCTCCATGTTACAAACGGTGATACAGTTGTCAAAGCGGTCGCGCACCACCTCATACTCCACTTCTTTCCATCCACGCAAAGATTTTTCCACAAGCACCTGCGGGGAGAAGGAGAAAGCTTTCTCAACCAACACATCCAGTTCCTCTTCATTGTCACAGAAACCGGAACCCAGTCCACCAAGCGCGTATGCAGCGCGGACAATCACCGGATAACCCAATTCGGCAGCAGCACGACGGGCATCAATGGCATTTTCTACGGCTTCGCTTTTAATAGTCTTTACATTGATTTCATTCAGCTTATGCACGAAGATCTCACGGTCTTCCGTATCGATAATGGCTTGTACGGGAGTACCGAGAACTTTTACACCATATTTCTCAAAAACTCCATCTTTGTAGAGGGCAACACCGCAGTTCAATGCCGTTTGTCCACCAAAGGCGAGCATAACGCCGTCCGGACGTTCTTTTTCGATGACTTTCTCTACAAAATAAGGAGTGACAGGCAGGAAATAAATCTGGTCGGCAACGCCTTCCGAAGTCTGCACAGTAGCGATATTCGGGTTGATAAGAACGGTGTAGATACCTTCTTCTTTCAAGGCTTTGAGTGCCTGGCTGCCGGAGTAGTCGAACTCACCTGCCTCGCCGATTTTCAGTGCACCGGAACCGAGTAGCAGGACTTTCTTTATATTGTTTTCTTTCATTTGTTGTATGTTTATAGGTGATTACAGCAGTTTCACGAACTCATCAAACAAAAACTCCGTATCCGTCGGCCCGCTGGCAGCTTCCGGATGGAATTGTGCAGAGAACCAGGGATTCCGTTTATGCTTAATGCCCTCATTAGACCCGTCATTCATATTGATGAACAGCGGTTCCCAATCTTCCGTCAGCGTAGTGTTGTCCACTGCATAACCATGATTCTGCGAAGTGATGAAGCAACGCTCCGTGCCCACCATACGCACCGGTTGGTTGTGACTGCGATGACCATATTTCAGCTTGTATATCTTTGCTCCTCCTGCCTTGCTCAGTAACTGATTTCCCATGCAGATACCGAAGATAGGTAGTTTTTCATTCTTCATTGCCCGGCGGATATTCTGCACCGCAGCATCACAGGTATCCGGATCACCCGGACCGTTACTGATGAAAAGTCCGTCGAACTCCAGTTCATTATAATCATAGTTCCAAGGCACACGGATGACTTCCACATCACGCTTCAGCAGACAGCGAAGAATATTGCTCTTCACCCCACAATCCACCAGGACTACTTTCTTCTTACCCGCACCTTCGTTGTACCGGATTATCTCCTTGCAACTCACCTTATCCACATAGTTCACTCCCGCATACACGGCATCGGGCACATTCTCCGGTTCATCGTCAAAGACGATCTTACCCATCATCACGCCATGTTCGCGGAGCACCTTTGTCAGTTCACGCGTATCGATACCTGTGATGCCCGGCACCTGTTCGCGCTTCAGCCAATCAGCAAGGCTTTCCACAGCGTTCCAATGGCTAAAGTCCTCACTATAATCACTTACAATGATGGCTTCCGCATGGATACGTTCGCTTTCCATAAAGGTAGCCAGTCCATTCGGTTCGATAGTGAAAGGCGGCACACCATAATTGCCCACCAACGGATAAGTGAGCGTCATCAACTGTCCGGCATACGAGGGGTCAGTCAAGCTTTCGGGATACCCCGTCATAGCTGTGTTGAAAACCACCTCTCCCGCTACCGGCTTTTCGTAGCCAAACGACTTGCCGTGGAAGCGGCTCCCGTCGTCGAGGATAAGAGTTACATTTCTCATGTTAGTTAGTGATTAGTGTTTAGTGATAAGTGATTAACGTTAATCACTTATCACTAAATACTATTTCGTTAAAATTGATATACTTGTTCTATATAGTCAATAAAGGCATTATTCAGCATCTTCACCCCGCCCGGCGTAGGATAATCACCGCTGAAATACCAGTCTCCCTGATGATTGGGGCAAGCCTCATGCAGCCCCTCCAACGGTTGGTATACGATTTCCACCTTCGCCTTTGTTCCAGCAGGTGTCAGCAGTTCCACCATCTTGGCGGAGATTTCCTCGTCAGTGAAAGGTGCATAGATATCCTTCACATAGTTCACCATTTGCTCCTTCGGCAACCCTACCTGGTCTTTCGATTTGCGGTAGGCAGCGGCTATCACATCTTTCATATCCCGGTCTTTCAGCAACTCGATGGCCGCTTTGAAAGCAATGAATTCACTCATCTTTGCCATGTCGATGCCGTAATAATCAGGATAACGTACCTGCGGGGAAGAAGAAACAATCACAATCTTCTTGGGGCCCAGGCGGTCGAGAATACCGATGATACTCTGTTTCAGAGTAGTTCCGCGCACAATGGAGTCATCGATAATGACAAGATTGTCCACACCCGGCACCAGACTTCCATAGGTGATATCATACACGTGCGCAGCCAAGTCATTGCGGCTGTTTCCTTCTGCAATAAACGTGCGCAGTTTGATGTCCTTGATGGCTACCTTTTCGCTACGGATACGGCGGGAAAGTATCTGTTCCAACTCCTCCAGACTGGGACTATGTCCCAAGGAAGCGATCTGTTGCACTTTCTCTTCATTCAGATAATCATCCAGTCCCTGCAACATGCCGTAGAAAGCAACTTCCGCTGTATTCGGGATGAAGGAAAACACAGTATGGTCAAGGTCTTTATTGATGGCTTTCAAGATGTTAGGTATCAGTTTCTCACCCAATAGTTTACGTTCCCTGTAAATATCCACATCACTGCCTCGTGAGAAATAAATACGTTCGAAAGAACAGGGTTTCACCTCGCGTACTTTATTGATTTGGGTGGTGCGCAGCTTGCCTGTCTTGTTAATCAGCAAGGCTTGTCCGGGCATCAATTCCTTAATGCTGACTGCCGGCACATTGAAAGCGGTTTGTATCACAGGACGTTCGCTGGCAAGCACTGCCACTTCATCATCCTGATACCAGAATGCGGGGCGGATTCCCCACGGGTCGCGCACGGCAAACGATTCACCGCTTCCCGTCAGTCCGCATATTACATAGCCCCCGTCCCACTCCTTGCTCGAAGTACGCAGCACGTTTGCCAGGTCCATATGATCTTCTATATAGTGAGTCACGCCCATGCCTGTCAATCCTTCCGCTTCGGCAAGATTGAAGAGGCGCTCCACTTCACGGTCGAGACGGTGCCCCACTTGTTCCAGCATGATGTACGTATCGGCATACTTCCGTGGATGCTGGCCGATAGCAGTGATACGTGCAAAGATCTCATCCACGTTCGTCATGTTGAAATTGCCGCAAAGAGCGAGATTCTTAGCCCGCCAGTTGTTACGCCTCAGGAAAGGGTGCACATAGGAAATGCCGCTCTTTCCGGTAGTGGAATAGCGCAAGTGCCCCATGTAAGCCTCGCCCGCAAAAGGGAGGAATTTCTTAGCGTAATCCGCATCATGAAGCTGCTCTTTTGTCAGATCCTTAAAGTTACTCTGCACCGTACCGAATATCTCGGTAATGGCGCCCGAACCGAGTGCACGCTCACGGAACATATACTCCTCACCGGGATTTGCTTCCAGCTTTACGCAAGCCATACCGGCGCCTTCTTGTCCGCGGTTGTGCTGCTTCTCCATCAGAAGATAGAGTTTGTTCAAACCGTACATCCATGTGCCGTACTTCTGTTCATAGTATTCCAGAGGTTTCAGCAGGCGTATCATGGCAACGCCACATTCATGCTTCAGTTCTTCCATCAGTTCATTTACAATTTACAATGTACAAAGTACAATTTACCGTTTACTATTTATTTCGTATTACCCTCTTTATTCCACTGTGACGCTCTTCGCCAAGTTTCTCGGCTGATCCACATCCATCCCTTTGCATACTGCGATATGATAGGCCAGTAACTGCAACGGTACTGTAGTAATTAACGGGTCGAGGCACTCGATTGTTTCCGGCAACTCGATACAAGTATCGGCAATCTTGCTGATAACCGTATCCCCTTTTGTCACCAGGGCAATCACTTTGCCCTTACGCGCCTTGATTTCCTGTATATTGCTCAATACTTTCTCATAAAGCCCGTTCTGTGTAGCAATCACTACTACCGGCATTTCAGCATCTACCAATGCGATAGGCCCGTGCTTCATTTCAGCAGCCGGATAACCTTCGGCATGGATATAAGAGATTTCTTTCAACTTCAACGCACCTTCCAGGGCTACGGGATACGAATATCCGCGTCCCAGATAGATAAAGTTATGCGCATACGTGAAAATCTTGGAAAGCTCTGCAATGCTGCCGTTCAGCTTCAGCACTTCTTTCATTTTATCAGGAATGCGGTTCAGCTCTTGCACGATGGCAAGGAATTGCCCCTTATCTATCGTATTCTTCTCCTTGGCAAGCGTCAGCGCCAGCATGGTAAGCACTGTCACCTGTCCCGTAAACGCTTTGGTGGAAGCCACTCCGATTTCGGGACCTACGTGGATATAAGAACCCGTATGCGTAGCCCTCGGAATAGACGAACCAATCGCATTACAGATGCCATAGATAAATGCCCCACGACTCCGCGCCAGTTCCACAGCTGCCAGTGTATCCGCCGTCTCGCCACTTTGCGAAATCGCAATCACCACATCCTTACTGTCTATCACCGGATCACGGTAACGGAATTCCGAAGCATACTCCACTTCCACCGGAATGCGGCAAAGACTTTCTATCAGATGCTTTCCGATAAGCGCCGCATGCCAAGAAGTACCGCACGCCACGATGATGAAACGTTTGGCTGCCAGCAGGCGGTCTTTGTTATCAATCACTGCGGAAAGCACCACATTTGTACTTTCTACATTGATACGTCCGCGCATACAGTCGTGAATGCAATCGGGCTGTTCAAAAATCTCTTTCAGCATGAAGTGCGGATAACCACCCTTTTCCAACTGTCCCAGATTCAGTGCCACCGTCTTCACTTCGTGCGGACATTCCACATTTTTCAGGTTCACCACCTTCAGTTTCTCTCCGCGGCGGATGACGGCGATCTCTTCATCTTCCAAATATACGACTTTATCTGTATATTCCACAATCGGCGTAGCATCCGAAGCCAGGAAAAACTCATCTTCACCGATACCTACCACCAACGGACTACTCTTGCGGGCTGCAATAATCTCATCCGGATTGTCCTTATCCAGCACGGCAATGGCATAAGCACCGATTACTTCACGCAACGCTAATTGCACAGCAGTCAGCAAATCTGTATTTTTGGATTTCTGGATGAATTCTATCAGTTGCACCAGTACTTCGGTGTCCGTACTGCTTTTGAATGAATAGCCTTTGGCCTGGAGTTTTTCTTTAAGGACGGCGTAGTTTTCGATGATGCCGTTGTGGATGAGAGCGAGATATTCGGAAGAGGAATAATGAGGATGGGCGTTAGCGGAGCAAGGTTCCCCGTGCGTAGCCCAACGGGTATGGGCAATTCCGATGTTACCGGAAATATCTTTTTGAGTAACGAAAGTTTCCAGTTCCGAAACCTTACCTTTCGTTTTGTAAACGTTCAACTGTCGGTTATCACTGATTAATGCTACCCCTGCACTATCATATCCGCGATACTCTAATCGCTTCAATCCTTTGATAAGAATGGGGTAGGCTTTCTTTTGACCAATATAGCCTACTATTCCACACATACTAATTAATATTTGATTTTGCGCTGCAAAGATATAAAAACCTGAGAACATAAAGTTAATGTTTTGCCTATTTATTTATCAAAAGAATAGAAAAAAGTTATTTTCTTGTCAAAAAGTTAAAGAAAACAAACTTATTAAAGCAAAAGGAATAATTTTATAAATTCAAAGTAAGCAATGGAATTTTAGTTTTATATTGAAAGGAGATAGCGGAAAAATCTTCCAATCCGATAAAGAGTGTCGTTTTTCAAGGTTGCCAAATTGCCAAAAAGCCAAATTGCCAAGGCCAAAGGAAAAGGCCAATAAGATAAAGAGAACCTGTTGGCGGAATTAATTCATAACGGGAAAGTAATAAATCAATAGATACGCGGACGACGCGGACAAGGCGGACGAACGCGGACTTTTATTTTTCATCCGCAGATGACGCAGATAACGCCGAATTTTAAGCCTGAAAGGCTTGCATTATATAGCGTAGGGCATCGCCCTACGTAATATACATCCCCATCTCTGAGCCCTGAAAGGGCGAGATAAAGCGTGTATGCTTGATTGCGCCCTTTCAGGGCTTAAATAGAGAGATACATAATCACGTAGGGCGTTGCCCTACGCTATGTAATATCAGGCTTTCAGCCTTATAAAATCCACGTTCGTCCGCTTTGTCCGTGTAGTCCGCGTACCTATTTTATTCATAACCCTAACCGAAAGAAGTCAATTCTGCCAACGGGTAAAGAGACTAAATCCACGTCAATCCCATATCAACACTGTATCAAGTCCGTACCATCTCCGTGTCTATAGGAATGGACTTGGTACGGAGTTGGTATGGACTTGACACGGAGTTGGTACAGACTTGGTTATATCCGGATAAGGATGAAACGAAAAAAAATGTCATGCACTTCCCTTTTGGCTATTTGGCATTATGGCAATATGACAATTTCTCTAACAAGGGAAAGTCATACTTACAATACACAATACAAATTATGTATTTTATTTCAATTCAAAACACAAAAGCCTATATTTTATTTCAATTTAAAATACAACTCCAACAAACAGATATTTTGCAAGTCACAAAAACCCGTATTATTGTACCATTTTGAAATTAAATTAATACTTTTGCCAAACATTTTAATAGCAATAATAGGTATTACCACAGAATAAAGTAAACTTAAAAAGATGAAAGAAAAACTTTTTAACAACGAAACAAAGAGAAAAGCCGGACAACAGGGAAGGGAAGAAAGCCAACATCCTGTATATCAACGACAGCCCAAGCAGTTGGGCTTGTATGATGTAGAGAACGAGCATGACGCTTGTGGTGTCGGTATGTTAGTGAACATCCACGGAGGCAAGTCACACGAACTGGTGGAGTCTGCATTGAAGGTGTTGGAGAACATGCGTCACCGGGGCGCCGAAGGTGCGGATAACAAAACCGGAGACGGTGCCGGCATCCTGCTGCAAATCCCGCATGAGTTTATTCTTTTGCAGGGTATTCCTGTTCCCGAGAAAGGGAAATACGGTACAGGTCTTTTCTTTCTACCGAAAGATGAGAAAGACCAGGGTGCTATCTTAAGTATCATCATCGAAGAGATTGAAAAAGAAGGATTGACATTGATGCACCTGCGCAATGTGCCCACTTGTCCAGAAATTCTGGGAGAATCGGCACTTGCCAACGAACCGGATATCAAACAAATTTTCATCACCGGATTTACGGAAAGCGAGACAGCCGACCGTAAACTTTATCTCATAAGAAAAAGAATAGAAAACAAAGTACGCAAATCCGATATTGCCACGCGCGAAGATTTCTACGTTGTCTCCCTATCCACGAAGAACATCATCTATAAAGGTATGCTCTCTTCACTGCAACTGCGAGGCTACTTCCCCGATCTGACAAACCCCTACTTCACCAGCGGCATAGCACTGGTGCACTCCCGCTTCAGCACCAACACCTTCCCTACCTGGGGACTGGCACAACCGTTCCGCCTCCTGGCCCACAACGGCGAAATCAACACCATCCGCGGCAACCGGGGTTGGATGGAAGCCCGTGAAAGTGTGCTCTCCTCTCCCGTCTTGGGCGACATCAGGGAGATACGCCCCATCATTCAGCCGGGGATGAGCGACAGTGCCTCACTGGACAATGTTTTGGAATTCCTCGTTATGTCAGGCCTCAGCCTGCCGCATGCCATGGCCATGCTAGTACCGGAATCTTTCAATGAAAAGAATCCTATCAGCGAAGATCTGAAAGCATTCTATGAATACCACTCCATCCTGATGGAACCCTGGGATGGCCCTGCCGCCTTGCTGTTCAGCGACGGACGTTTTGCGGGCGGTATGCTCGACCGTAACGGATTGCGTCCTGCACGCTATCTGATTACGCACAACGATATGATGGTAGTGGCCAGCGAAGTGGGCGTGATGGATTTCGAACCGGGAGACATCAAAGAAAAGGGACGCCTGCAACCGGGTAAGATACTACTGGTAGATACCGAGAAAGGCGAAATCTACTACGACGGAGAATTGAAAAAACAGTTGGCCGAAGCCAAGCCTTACCGCAGTTGGCTGGCAACGAACCGCATCGAACTGGATGAGCTGAAAAGCGGCCGTAAGGTAGCGCACACTGTGCCCGATTACGAGAGGATGCTGCGTACCTTCGGCTATTCCAAGGAAGATGTAGAGCGGCTCATCGTCCCGATGTGTACCACGGGTGCCGAGCCTATCCACTCAATGGGGAATGATACGCCGCTTGCCGTGCTTTCGGATAAGCCGCAACTACTGTACAATTACTTCCGCCAACAGTTTGCACAAGTCACCAATCCGCCTATCGACCCGATACGCGAGGAACTGGTAATGTCACTGACGGAATATATCGGCGCCGTGGGCATGAACATCCTGACACCCAGCGAAAGCCATTGTAAGATGGTACGCCTCAACCATCCCATCCTGAGCAATGCACAACTGGATATTCTTTGCAACATCCGCTACAAAGGTTTCAAAACGGTGAAACTGCCCTTGCTGTTTGAAGTAGCAAAGGGTCGTGCCGGATTGCAGGAAGCACTCACAGCACTTTGCAAGCAAGCGGAAGAGTCCGTCAGCGAAGGGGTGAACTACATTGTACTGAGCGACCGTGATGTGGATGCCACTCATGCGGCTATCCCCTCCCTACTGGCAGTAAGCGCAGTGCACCACCATCTTATCTCCATGGGTAAACGTGTGCAGACGGCATTGGTAGTGGAAAGCGGTGAAATACGCGAGGTGATGCATGCAGCCCTGTTACTGGGATTTGGCGCCAGCGCCCTGAACCCTTACATGGCATTCGCCGTGATCGACAAGCTGGTGGCGAAGAAAGAAATCCAATTGGATTATGCCACAGCCGAAAAGAAATATATCAAATCCATCTGCAAGGGATTGTTCAAGATCATGAGTAAGATGGGTATCAGTACCATTCGTTCGTATCGGGGAGCGAAAATATTCGAAGCCGTAGGTTTGAGTGAAGAGCTCAGCAATGCTTATTTCGGCGGGTTGAGATCCACAATAGGCGGTATCCGGCTGGATGAAGTGGCGCGCGATGCAATCGCATTCCACGATGCAGGTTTTGCCGCACAAGTAGACGGATTACTCCCCAACAACGGTTTGTATGCTTTCCGTAAAGATGGAGAAAAACATGCCTGGAACCCGGAAACCATTTCTACCTTGCAACTTGCCACACGCCTGGGCAGCTATAAGAAATTCAAAGAATTCACCAGTCTGGTAGACAGAAAAGAAGCGCCTATCTTCCTACGCGACTTCCTGGATTTCCGCCGTGCCCCCATTTCTATAGATAAGGTTGAACCGGTAGAAAGCATCATGCACCGCTTTGTGACGGGTGCCATGAGTTACGGGTCTATCAGCAAAGAAGCACATGAGGCAATGGCTATTGCCATGAACCGGATTCATGGACGCAGCAACACAGGTGAGGGAGGCGAAGACAGCGCACGCTTTACGCCCCGCGAAGACGGAACCAGTCTGCGTAGTGCCATCAAGCAGGTAGCTTCGGGACGTTTCGGCGTAACAACGGAGTATCTGGTGAACGCCGATGAAATACAAATCAAAGTGGCACAAGGGGCCAAACCGGGTGAAGGCGGTCAGTTGCCGGGCTTTAAAGTAGACCAGGTGATTGCGAAAACGCGCCATTCCATTCCCGGCATTTCATTGATTTCTCCCCCGCCCCATCACGACATTTATTCCATCGAAGACCTGGCACAGTTGATCTTCGACCTGAAGAATGTAAATCCTCGTGCCAAGATCAGTGTGAAACTGGTAGCCGAAAGCGGTGTAGGAACCATTGCCGCCGGAGTGGCCAAAGCAAAAGCAGACCTTATCGTCATCTCCGGTGCGGAAGGTGGTACGGGCGCCTCTCCTGCCTCCAGTATCCGCTATGCCGGTATCTCTCCTGAACTGGGACTAAGCGAGACGCAACAGACTCTCGTACTGAACGGTCTGCGCGGGCAAGTGATGTTGCAGGTGGACGGGCAACTGAAAACCGGTCGTGACATCGTACTGATGGCGATGCTGGGTGCCGAAGAGTTCGGATTTGCAACCAGTGCTTTGATTGTACTGGGCTGCGTCATGATGCGCAAATGCCATCAGAACACCTGCCCTGTGGGTGTGGCAACGCAAAACGAGGAACTTCGCCGGCGCTTCCACGGACGCAGCGAATACCTGGTGAACTTCTTCACTTTCCTGGCACAGGAAGTGCGGGAATATCTCGCCGAAATCGGTGTGGAACGTATGGATGATATCATCGGACGCACGGATCTTATTATCCGCAAGTCAGAAAACGAATCACCCAAGCAATCCCTGATTACTTTCGACAAAATACTGGCACGCATCGATAATGGTGCAGCCATCCGCCACACCATCGACCAGCAACACGGCATCGACCACGTAAAAGACGTTGAAATGCTGCATGCCGCTGCCGAAGCTCTGGAAAACCAGAAAGAAATCTCACTGGAATATACGATTGCCAATACGGATCGTGCTTGCGGAGCCATGCTTTCGGGCACCATTGCCGCGAAGTACGGTGAAGCGGGACTGCCGGAACATACGTTGAACGTAAAGTTCAAAGGTTCTGCAGGACAAAGTTTCGGTGCCTTCCTTGTACCGGGTGTCAACTTCAAGCTGGAAGGTGAAGCGAACGATTATCTCGGCAAAGGCCTTTCGGGTGGACGGATTGCCGTATTGCCTCCGGTACGCTCTAACTTCCAGGCCGAGAAGAATACGATTGCAGGAAACACCTTGCTCTATGGTGCAACCAGTGGTGAAGTTTACATCAATGGACGCGTAGGCGAACGTTTTGCTGTCCGCAATTCCGGTGCCATTGCCGTAGTAGAGGGTGTAGGCGATCATTGTTGCGAGTACATGACGGGCGGTCGTGTGGTAGTCCTCGGTTCAACAGGGCGCAACTTCGCAGCCGGTATGTCGGGCGGTGTAGCTTATGTATGGAATAAGGATGGAAACTTCGATTATTTCTGTAACATGGAAATGGTGGAACTAAGCCTCATCGAAGAAGCCTCCTATCGTAAAGAGTTGCACGAACTCATCCGTCAGCACTACCTCTATACAGGCTCCAACCTGGCACGCACTATGCTTGATGACTGGAACCGATATGTGGATGAATTTATCCAGATAGTCCCCATCGAGTACAAGAAGGTACTGCAAGAAGAGCAAATGCGGAAACTGCAACAGAAGATTGCAGAGATGCAGAGAGATTATTAAGAGATTTATGATTTCAGATTTATGATTTTATGACTTGCCGGACTGTATCGTAAGGGCATGCCATAGCGTAAGCCTAAGCAGAGATCATAAATCCGAAATCGTAAATCTAAACATAAATCATAAATTATAAATCTAAAAATGGCAGATCCAAAAGCATTCTTAAACATACCACGACAGGAAGCGGGATACCGTCCTGTCCACGAACGTATCACCGACTTCAGTCAGGTAGAGCAAACTTTAAACAGTCACGAACATAAACTCCAGGCATCACGTTGCATGGATTGCGGTGTACCCTTCTGTCACTGGGCATGCCCGTTGGGCAATAAACAACCTGAATTTCAGGATGCGCTTTATAAAGGTAAATGGCGCGAAGCATACGAAGTACTCGCCGCCACAAACGACTTCCCCGAATTTACCGGACGCATCTGTCCGGCACTTTGCGAAAAGTCGTGTGTACTGAAGCTTTCGTGCGATGAGCCTGTCACCATTCGTGAAAACGAGGCGGCTATTGCCGAAGCGGCTTTTCGCGAAGGTTACATCGTGCCCATTCAGCCCCAACGTAATGGAAAGCGGGTTGCCATCATCGGTGCAGGTCCTGCGGGACTCTCCGCTGCCTGCCGGCTGAATGCTAAAGGCTATGAAGTGACTCTTTTTGACAGCAAACCCATGCCCGGCGGATTACTGCGCTATGGTATTCCTAATTTTAAACTCGATAAGGCAGTAATCGACCGCCGGATGGGAGTGCTTGAAGCCGAAGGTATCAAGTTCGAAATGGGCGTAACGGTAGATGTACAGAAACTCCCCGCGGGCTTTGATGCCTACTGCATCTGCACCGGGACGCCACAGGCACGCGACCTCAATATCCCCGGACGCGAACTGAAAGGTATTTATCTTGCCCTCGAAATGCTGTCCCAGCAAAATCATATCCTCGATGGAGAAACGTTCTCCAAAGACCGTCTGGTAAATGCCAAGAGCAAACGGGTTCTCGTCATCGGTGGCGGTGATACAGGATCAGACTGTATCGGTACGAGTATCCGCCAGGGAGCCGTGAGTGTGACACAGATTGAAATCATGCCACAGCCTCCCGTAGGTCACAATGACGCTACTCCTTGGCCGCAATGGCCCATTGTACTGAAGACGACTTCAAGTCACGAAGAAGGTTGCACGCGCCGTTGGTCGCTGGCATCCAATCAGTTTATTGGCAAGAATGGAAAAGTCTGCGGTGTAGAGGTGGAAGAAGTGGAATGGATTCCGGCTCAGGATGGAGGACGCCCTACCATGAAGCCTACCGGAAAGAAGGAAGTGATAGACGCCGATATGGTGCTTCTGGCCATGGGCTTCCTGAAACCGGAACAACCGGAATTTCCGGAAAATGTATTCGTAGCAGGTGATGCGGCACGTGGTGCCAGCCTTGTGGTGCATGCACTGGCGGACGGACGGAGAGTGGCAGAGAGAATAGACAAGTATTTGAGTAACTAACCCCTAATCACTAAGCATCATGTGTGGAATCGTAGGTATCTTCAATATCAAATCTCAATCCCAGGAATTGAGAAACAAAGCGCTTCGAATGGCGCAGAAAATCCGTCATCGCGGACCGGACTGGAGTGGTATTTATGTAGGCGGCAGTGCCATCCTGGCTCACGAACGTCTTTCCATCGTCGATCCGGAAAGTGGCGGACAACCTTTGTACTCTCCGGATGGCAAGCAAATCCTTGCCGTCAACGGTGAGATCTATAATCATCGGGAAATCCGTTCCCGCTACGCCGGCAAGTATGCTTTCCGTACAGGATCGGACTGTGAAGTCATCCTCGCATTATATAAGGATAAAGGCATTCATTTCCTCGAAGAATTGAACGGTATCTTCGCCTTTGCCCTTTACGATGAGGAAGCAGATGATTATCTGATTGCCCGTGACCCTATCGGGGTAATCCCTCTTTATATCGGTCGTGACGACCAGGGACATATCTACGTCGGTAGCGAACTGAAAGCTCTCGAAGGTTTCTGTGATACCTACGAGCCTTTTCTGCCCGGACATTATTTCTGGGGACATGAAGGGAAAATGCATCGTTGGTATCAACGCCCCTGGATGACTTGGGAAGGAGTGGAAAAGTTGACAAGGGAAGAAGGGAACAAGTTGACAAGGGGAGATGACAGCGTAGCCTCTTGTCCCCTCGTCAACTCGTCCCCTCGTCAACTTATAAAACTCGCCCTTGAAGCTGCCGTGCAACGCCAGTTAATGTCCGATGTTCCTTACGGTGTTCTGCTCAGTGGTGGCCTCGACTCTTCCGTCATCTCCGCCATTGCCAAAAAGTATGCCCGCAAGCGCATTGAAACTGATAACCAGAGCGAAGCCTGGTGGCCTCAACTCCACTCCTTCGCCGTCGGTCTGCGCGGTGCACCGGACTTGATTAAAGCCCGTGAAGTAGCGGAATACATCGGCACTGTTCACCATGAAATCAATTATACCATTCAGGAAGGGCTCGATGCCTTGCGTGATGTCATCTACTTTATCGAAACATACGATGTTACCACTGTTCGCGCTTCCACACCGATGTACCTGTTGGCACGTGTCATCAAGTCTATGGGTATCAAAATGGTGCTTAGTGGTGAAGGTGCCGACGAGGTTTTCGGTGGTTATCTCTACTTCCACAAAGCCCCCACACCGCAGGCTTTCCACGAAGAAACGATCCGTAAACTCTCCAAGCTGCACCTGTACGACTGTCTGCGTGCCAATAAGAGCCTTTCTGCCTGGGGTGTGGAAGGTCGTGTTCCCTTCCTCGATAAAGAGTTCCTGGATGTGGCAATGAACCTCAGCCCTGCCGTCAAGATGTGTCCGGGCAAAGAAGTGGAGAAACGCATTGTGCGCGAAGCTTTTCAGAATATGCTGCCTCAGAGTGTTGCCTGGCGACAAAAAGAGCAATTCTCCGATGGCGTCGGTTACAATTGGATTGATACATTGAAGGCCATTACTTCGGCCGCCGTCACCGACCATCAGATGGAACATGCCGCCGAACGGTTTCCCATCAATCCACCACAGAATAAGGAGGAATATTACTATCGTAGCATTTTCGAAGAACACTTCCCCAGTCAGTCGGCTGCCCGAAGCGTACCCAGTGTGCCGAGCGTGGCTTGCTCTACTGCTGAAGCACTCGCCTGGGATGCCACGTTGCAAGGGAAAAATGATCCGAGCGGACGGGCTGTGGCAGATGTGCACGAGGCAGCCGGGAACGTGGGCTGATAAAGCCTGTTATAAGCAGAGTCTACTGTGTAAACAATTTACCAAGCGAGATCCATCAATAGAATGCTGAGCATTCTTATCACAGTCTCAAATATAGACAAATCACAGGCATTTTTCTGCTTTATTAAGCTTCTTGTTATTCGTTTTTAAAGAATAACAGGAACGTTTTTAAAGAATGTGCTCAACGTTTATTAAAAACGTAAAAAGCCTCTTTTAAGCCTGAATCTAATAAATATCAACAAAAAAGGCGATAATTTCCCATTGAAATTACCGCCTTTCTTGTTTTTTGTCTGTTATTATCTTAAAAAATAAGTCGTATGAATTCTCTATTATCAACTACCCTGCAAAAATACGACATCCGAAAGGCAAAGTCAAGTATTTAGGTTGTTTTTTCCGACTTTTCTTTTTTTATTTTTTAATTCTTCCATTTTGTTTTGTCCGATACCATTTTCTCTAATTTTGAGAATTAGAAATTAGGAACTTACGTTAACTTAACACACAACAAAGATGAAATATAAAAGGACTCTCCACTCCAATCCACACTAAGATAGTGTCAAAACAGAATAAAAGAACGCGAACTACACAAATCTGTCATTCAATAATCCACTTCTCTATATTCCTTGTTTTATTACTGAAGTTCACACCTATTTTGAATAATTTCCTCGGGTCTGCCTCAAAAGGAAGAGCATACTGTTTTTCTTCTATTTGCTGCAAAGCTTCTTCTGCAGTACCTTCCAGTTTGAATTCCATGACGTAAATGTAATCGGCAGTCTTCACTACCAGATCCACCCTCCCTTCCGAAGTGTGATACTCCGCCTGTGTGTAGAAACCCACCAGTTTGAAGACGATAAACAGCACATTTTGGTAATGTAATTCCAAGTCTTTCACCAATTCATAAGGTGTGTCGGCAAAAAAGCTTTGCAGCCTCTTAAAGAAAGCGTTAGGTTGGCCGGAACGTATCTCACGAACAAACCTTTGTATCTCAAACGGTGCTTCTAACTGATTGAAGCGGGTATAAAACGGCATCAGAAATCTGATAAAGCCCTCTTCCACTTCCCGGTTAGGGAAACCGAGACGGTATAGACCGAATTCCTTATCATATCCCTTTATCGTGAGATAACCGCTTTGAAAAATAACCGGTATGGGTTCGTTGTCGCCATAAATACAGTTCAGCACATCAGCATCCGTTTCTTCATGCGCCATGCGCTCCAAATTGTAATGATTGCGTCTCAGCAACTCCACAAGGTAAGTAGGCGTTCCGGTTTCAAACCAATAGTTGCCGAATTTCATCTTAAAGAATGTATTCAGCAAACTGAAAGGATTGTAGATGCCGTCCGTATTTTCTGTAAAGTGATAACCATCATAGCACGCTTTCAGTTCATTGCACACTTCCTGATACGTCATTTTCTGTGCGGCTGCCAATTCGTGCAGGTCTTCTTCAAAATTAAGATGTATCTCCTTTTCGGTGATTCCACAGATGGAAATAAACGGCTCGTCCATGGAGATGTCATTCAGATTGTTCAGGTCACTGAACACACTGACTTTGCCGAACTTGGTCACTCCCGTCAGCAAGGCAAACTTGATACAGCCGTCCATGGTTTTCAGTACGCCATAGAAAGGTTTCAGAGTGTTGCGGAATTCGCGTTGCAGTTCCTCGTTGCCGATAGCCTGGAGCAAGGGTTTGTCATATTCGTCGATGAGAATGGCTACACGCTCACCACTTTGCTCATAGGCCCGTCCCACAACTCCTGCAAAGCGCAAGGCAAGGGTCGTTTCGGCAGAACGCGTTCCATAAAGTGACTCCCAGTAATCAAGCGTTTCATTCAGTATTTTGTCCAGACTGTCCGGCGTATCATATTTCCCGATATTCAAGTCCAGATGGAACACGGGACGTTTCACCCAGTCTTTTTCCAAAGTTTCCACCGCCAAGCCTTCAAACAAGTCCCGTTTCGCCTCAAAATAGGCTTCGAGCGTGGAGATCAGCAAACTCTTCCCAAAACGGCGGGGGCGGGAAAGGAAAAAGTAACTGCCACTCTTCACCAACTTATACATCAATGCAGTTTTATCCACATAAACGTATCCTTCCTTACGAATCTTCTCAAAATTTTGTATCCCGATAGGATATATTCTGTTACCCATGTCCTTGCCTCCTTCTACTATAATAGTATTCATTAATGCTACAAAAGTACTATTTTTTCTTGATATACGGAAGAACGGGGAAGATGATTTGAGATACAGATGATTAAAGGATTTTTAAATGATGTGTAAACGCCACGAGAAACCATGAAAACGCCAATTGAAGCCTGAACTGCGTTACCTATTCGTTACCAACGGAATTCAGGCGCTTTATGGCACAATATCAGGTAATAAGTGGCTGAATACCTAATAATTGTCGAAGAATTTTCGCCTTTGGATTTATCCTCTCCGGTCTGCCGCGTTTTGCATACATTCCATCAGCTCTACCCGAATTAATTTTGTAATCAAAAAAAACGAGTAGAGTAATGAGAAGTACATTTTCGACGATCTTCTACCTCAAACGACAGGTAGTGAAAAAGGACGGTACGGTGCCCATCATGGGGCGTATCACGGTGGACGGGACACAGACGCAATTCAGTTGCAAGCTGACTATCGACCCTAAGATTTGGGAAACCAAGACGGGACGGGCAACGGGCAGGAGCACCGTTGCGTTAGAAACCAACCGTATGCTGGACAAAATCCGGGTGAAGATAAACACCCACTATCAGGAAATCATGGACAGGGACAACTTTGTCACGGCTGAAAAGGTAAAGAACGCTTTCTTGGGGTTGGAGCACCGATGCCACACGTTGATGAAAGTCTATGAGCAATTCACCGCCGACTATGCCAAGATGGTGGAAGCCGGGATGAAGTCCAAGAAGTCATACGAGAAATACCTTGTGGTGTACAAACACTTGAAAAAGTTTCTGATGCAACGCTACCATGTGCAGGACATCGCCTTGAAGGAACTGACCCAGTCGTTCATCATGGACTTCGACATGTTCCTGCGCACGGAAAAGCATTGTTGCAACAATACCGTGTGGATTTACGTCTGCCCGCTCCGCACGATGGTTTCGGTAGCCATCAGCAACGAATGGTTAGTGCGTGATCCTTTCCGTGATTACGAAATCAAGAAGGAGGATACGGTTCGCACATTTCTCACTAAAGAGGAAATCCAACTCTTGATGGACGGAAAGCTGAAAAACGCCAAGCAGGAACTCTACCGCGATATGTTCCTGTTCTGCATCTTCACGGGATTAAGCTTTTCGGATATGCGCAATCTGAGAGAGGAGAACATCGTGACTTATTTCGATGAGCACCAATGGATAAAAATCAACCGCCAAAAGACGGGAGTGGAATCAAATATCCGTCTGCTTGATGTTCCCCTCCGCATTTTGGAAAAGTACAGGGGATTAAGCGAAGACGGCAGAATATTTCCCGTTCCGCATTATATGACGTGTCTTCACGGCATTCGTTCCGTAGCCAAAAGATGCGGTATCACGAAGTCATTCGGCTGGCATGTCTCGAGACATACCGCCGCGACCACCGTGCTGTTATCCAACGGAGTACCGATTGAAACGGTCAGTTCCATACTCGGTCACAAGAATATTTCCACGACTCAAATTTACGCGAAAATCACCAAGGAAAAGCTCAACCAAGACATGGAGAATCTGGAAAAACGATTGGGGAATATTGAAAGTTTCCTGCCGGATTCACTCAAAAACGGAAAGGAGGACAATGTATGTGGCGCGACACGATAATGGTAGAAGAAGATAACCGTATTGTCGCCACGGGTGGCAATGTGTGGATGAATGCCGGGGAGATAGCCGACCTTTTCAACATTACGGCGGCAAGTGTGAACCGTGCCGTGAAGCAGGTGTTGAAAGCGGACGTATTGAACGATTACGAGGTGGTGAAGTTCGTCCGTTTGGATAACGGATTGCTGATGGAGTTCTATTCGCTGGAACTCATCATCGTGTTGTCCTACAAATGGAACACGTTTTACACCAACCTTTTCCGCAAATGGATGATGAAACGTATGTTTGAGTCAAGGAAAGAAATCATCCCCATGTTCCTATCCTCCGCACAATCGGACAGAGAGGAATTCTGTTGAAGAAAATATGTCAATGATTCTAATACAACAATATCATCCTCATTACGAGTTCCCTTTTGTAACTCGTAATGAGGATGCCCGACAAAACACACTGCAGGTCTCTATTATGTCGGAACTTGCTAGTGTGAGGGGTGTATGATTACTTACAATTCATCAAACTTTTGAACGAACCCATTAACGATGGATACCATATGTTGAATATATTCTTTACGCTTTTGAGGAGAAATTAACTTGTATGTTGGCGTTGTTCCATCTAAATCACTGAAGCAAAATGCAAGTTCACCAGATTCTGAATTAAAATATTTGTAATAAAGCCAATATTCATTTGAATCGCCATCAGATTGCTCTACCGAATTTAATGCTTTGACTTTATCTTTTATGACTTTAGAGAATTTGCCATTAGAATTGCTTATCCCATAACAAATAAAGTCATCATAATCACAATTTATCCCTAATGGAATACCAGACTGTGAAGTAAAATACAAGTTGAAAAAAACTTGCCTTTTCCGTGGTCCACCATGAACTGCATCATCTATCAACTCGTTTTCAATTTCTTCAGTTATAGTGTACCCTGCCAGAACCAATGCATCAGACAACTCTTTCCAAAAGTCGTGAATGGTATGGCACTGAATATGTTTGAAATTCTTTATCAAGAACATCGCGCTTTCCAAGTTGTCGGCATTTTTACCGACAATGTTCATAAGTTCTATTCTTTCAGAAACGGAAGATTCGTTATTTGTCATTTTTTGCAGTAGGTTTATATATTGGTTTATAGACTCCCGAAGTATCGGTTTAGCATAGCTTTCTTTGGCACACTCCTTCAGCCACTCAATGATTTCAGAACCGTAAGAAATACACTATACTTTTTCCACCAATTCGGGATATTTTCCGCTTGTGGAAACACTTTCTTCTGTCGGTTCGTGTTGGTCGAGCGTAAGATAATAGATGTCGATATTATCCTTTGAATACCCTTCTTCCAAGGCTTCCCGATAATATTTTTCAAGTTGCCCTTCTCCTTCGTGGTTGCTATCCGTTGCGTCTATCTTGTTTTCAATAATCACCGCAGACTCATTTCCCTTGCGAATAAAGATGTCTATATGCTTAAATTCTGAGGGATTTAAGTAGTTGGGCGATATAGATATTTCGGCATCGTCCACTTGCATATTACTTTCTACCACTCCAAGAAATAAGGAAAGAAATGTGTTTCCCATTTTGTGTGGTGCTCTCGGGTCAAGCAGAACAGAGATAAACCGGGAGTGTAGGTTCTTCTCATCTCGCTCATTCAGCAAAATGGGAAACAGATTAAATGTTTCCTCTTTGCTTTGTCGTTCGAGTAGTTTCAATCGCAAAATATTAACTTCTTGGAGAAGAAAATCAACGTGGTTCATATTATCGAGAAATTAAGGCAAGATTATTTTTCTGATTCAAACACATAATTTGTTAGCAATTTATGTAAGCGACCGGGTTTTGACTTTTGGGGTTGATTACGTTCCATACGCATTTACCAATGTATGGTGATTCGGATAATTCAGTACCCTCAAATTCATACCGATTTGACCATTTAGGATTTTCTGATTTATACCAACGTATTGGTTGGAAAACAGCCACCACTATTCCATGCACAATGGCAAAAACGAGGTTGGATTTTTCCGCCCGTTCTTTACTAAGCACCCAGTAATGACGTGCGCGGTCATAGTTGTCGGCACGTTCACTATTATCGTAGGTCTTGCTGATATTGACACATACGATATGGTCGTTGGGGTTAATCTGTATATATTCCATAAGATTAAGCGTCAAAGATAAACTTACTGATACGTTTTACCGCTTCTTCGGTTGCCTTTTCTATATCATCTTTCTCCCATCGGTCTTTTGGGTATTTGGCAAGGTCAAGGGCAAAGCCGAAGCTGCTACCTACATAACCCGACTTGCTCGACAATGTGCTTCCTTTCTTTGTCTTGAACCAATCATTGCCGATAGTCTTGTTGATTATTTCCTCCAAAAGAATTTTGTTGCCAAGTTGATTGACGAGGACTGCAAATTCTTCGGGGTCTTCTATACCTGCATCAATGCGGATAATCTCGATGTTATGACCGCTTGCGGGCATAATGTGTTCTACATTGGTTCTCTCATCTATGTCGTAATATCTGTGTTGTTCCTTGGCATAGAGATATTCATTCAGATAGACAAGTATGTTCTTTTGGTACTCGCGCAAATCATCTTCTACGTCTTTGGGCTTCCATGTATTATTGATATGTCGGTTGAAATTTTCGATAATTTCAGCCAATGAATATGAAGGCTTCACCAAATTAAAGTTCTCGTTAAAGAGGAAAGTCTTGAATTTGGATGCGGAATAACCTGCATCGCCTACTTCAATAATAGCGAATAGACGGAGCAAGCACTCTGCAAATGGAGTAACTGTTTCTTTTGTCAGCATTGACACGTCATATCTAAATAGATAGGAAACAAGGAACAGTTTGAAGTTTTCATTGAATTTCAATAGCAACTTGATTACAGGGAAATCTTTTATTGCTTCCCAAATATCAAGGATTTTCTTGAATGAGGCGCAAAGAGGAAGTGGTTCAGTCAACAACTCGGGGTGTTCGGTCAGATAATATTTGCGCAAACCGGGTGTTGTAACCTCGTTTTGCTTGTAGTGGGCTTTTGCCGCACGGTTTATGTACATGAATTGTTGGAGCACGCCGTCAATATCCACAATCTTCTTCTGCGCAAGTTGGTTGGCTGCGGCATTGATTTTCTGCCACTCGGCAATGAAAGCATCTTTGCCGTCATCACCGGCACGAGAGTAAAGTTGTGCCGAGATAATGTCGGCATCTGAAAGCGGCATACCTGTAGAGTTCAACGAGTTGAACATCGTTATCGCTTGTTCTATCTGCCAACTCTTGATTTCGATAATCTGGCACTTTGACAAGAATATCTTGGCAAAATTGTTTAGATTGGATTCTTTATACTTCGAGAGGCAATCGAAGAAGTACTTGAAGTTGCGGAAGAAGTTGGTATATTTATTATCTTTCTGTTTGCGAGGAAACTTGTGAACAGCTCGCTCTGCTTCTTTGAAATTTTCCGCTTCAATGATTAGGCGAAAATCATCTTTGTACAATTCGTTGATAGAATTGTTTTCAAGAATGGTAATGCCGCGTGCGTTATCCCAATTGGCTTTCATATCCACCTGCTTGTCATCATCAGCCTTATAAAGTATTCGGCAAATGGTGTCATAGCTTCTATTCAAACCCATAAACAAAGCCGCTGTGTCAGGACTGAAATTGAAATTGTCTAAAAGGTCTTTCAGACAAAGTTGCAAAGCCTTAAGAAGCAGGAGAAAAGTAGTGGTTCTCTGTTGTCCGTCAATAAGGCTTAAATGATTGGGTGTAGAACAATCAATGATTACAGTACCGAAGAAATAAGGGTCTTCAGCGTCTGAATCAATGAATGTTTCGATGTCTTGCCAAAGTTTTGCACAATGCAACGTAGTCCATGAGTAGGCACGTTGGTATTGAGGAATCTCGAAAATGTCATCACGCTCCAATAGGGTGTATTCGCTGATGAGCCGTAGCTTGGGTTCTATATTTTTTGTTGCCATATTTATGGAATAAAGCAAAAACTCCTTCGCTATCCCTGCGAGGCTGACCAAAGCCTATGAGATGAGCGAAGGAGATTCGTATGTTATTTCAAATGTTTTCTCAGGTCATTAGCAGTCCGATAATGAGTGCAAAGGTAACGATTCTTATCGGTTTTCCCTTGCTCTTTAGGAAATAAGTTTAGTAAGGGAAGCGATTGGTGAACTCTTCAAATCCATTCAACACAAGATATCGTTGGCTTTGGAATTATCCAACTTCGGAGGATAATTCAGTTCCCTGCAAGGGCAAGGCGTTTTGAGTTACCCGAATCGTTTCGGGTAACTCAAAACATACCTTGCTATGTTCTTTGACGAACATAAAAATCCGTCTGAAACGAATTGGAAGTAGCCGTAATTTCAGACAGTGTAATCAGCAATAAATGTAATTGACATATTGTATTTGTAATTGATGGAGAATGCGATAGATATATCACATTGCGTACTTTACAAATTTACTGATTGATAAGTATATCGTATTGTTGGTTGCAAAAATTACCATTCAATCAAAAATGCTACCAAGTGACAAACCACATGGTTGTTTTTCCTATCAAGATGTTGAAAATGTAGCCTATCAACCAAAAGTGCAGTCAGCTTAAAATGCCCCGATGGTCGTAGTAGAATTTTTTAATGCGGCTCTAAGAGCAGAGGGAGTCGAGTTTCCAAACTTCCGTTTCTTGTTTATCCGACATTTTTTTATGCGTTTTCTTGTCGCATCGGTCGTTTTCGTTTCGGGTGCTCTAAAAAGGTCGGGATTAGAAGATGCAAGGTTTTTCGAGGGAAATACTACCCGAAAGAATTGAGGCGTGGAGATTTCTTTCGAAAACAGAAGGCTCGACCTTGCATCTTCGTAAAATCCCGGAATTACCTTTGCACCCCAAACGAGAATGACTGTCTGATGCGATGGGCAGAAAACGTATTCCGTAGAGAATAAACAGAGAGAAACGGATGAACCGATAGGCAAGAAAGTCCATACATCATGAGCAAGGACAGCATTCAACCAAAACAATTCCCAAAAAACGCAGAGAAATCACTCGAATATCCGCAGAAAAGTATTATTTTTGCAATCAGTAGAGTTGATTGAAGTCTTGCAAAGCATGGAATACCGAAACATTCTGTATCTAACTAAATCGTAACCTTTTAGGGTTCGTAACTCATAAAAAGAGGCTCAATCCGAAAGTCCAGTGCATTTGTTAAATTGCTAAGTCAGTATTGTTAAAGTCAAGCGTATAGTTTGGCAAT
>ENA-USYP01000520-USYP01000520.1-human-gut-metagenome-genome-assembly--contig:-NODE-520-length-37040-cov-6.225956_pt1 | contig 37040 bp, 30 predicted proteins | sample MGYA00250065_ERZ773512 | MGnify/ENA primary metagenome ERZ773512 (study PRJEB29103, sample SAMN06112003) | human gut metagenome | biome: human gut; feature: ankylosing spondylitis patient; material... | reverse complement strand
AGGAAGACGGAAATCCTGTGGATCTTTTTCGGAATACATACGGCAAATGCCGTACTGATGATTGACAAGATCAGGAACAGGACGGTTAAAGCGGTATGATATGATTTTACTGACAGAATCAAAAGAGGTCATCAGACTTCTTCAGGAAAGTCTTGTCTTGACGGATAAAATTATGTGAGAAAACAACGAAAAACTACAATAAAAATGGCATAGGAAGTGATGATGCGCCATCATCTTCATATGCCATCTTATTTTTTAGGGACATTTACTGAATATCCCGATTTATTAAAAAATTATTGGCGTTTTTTATATAATCAATTATATAAGTATTAGACCTCTTTATTTCTTCAATGCGGCAATACTTTCCTCTAAAGATTTTATTTTACTTTCTGCATCGGACTGTTTTTTCCGCTCCATTTCAACAACCTGTGCCGGAGCATTATTCACAAAACGCTCGTTACTTAATTTAGCAATGACCGATTTTAGAAAACCTCGTAAATATTTCAGTTCCTCTTCTTGCTTTTTCAATTCGGCTTCTACATCGATATTATTTCCTAACGGAACGGCATACTCGGTTGTGCCCACCAAAAATGAAGCTGCTGTAGCATCTTTTTCATTAACCGACAAAATAGCCGACAAATTAGCAAGTTTAGAAATTACCGCATCATTCCCCGAATTGTGCTGTCCGATAACTTGTAATTCTAACGTATCCTTATTCGGGATATTCTTTTGAAGACGAATCGAACGCACTCCTGAAATAATCTCTTTTGCCGTCTCGATTTGTGCCAATAGAGCTTCATCATAAGTCTCTACTCCCGGTAATTGAGCGATCATGATACTTTCCCCCTCTTTACGGTCACAAATGTGCTGCCAAAGTTCTTCCGTAATAAAAGGCATAAACGGATGCAGAAGTTTCAATAGATCATCAAAAAACGACAAAGTCTTTTCGTATGTCGTAGCATCTATCGGCTGTTGATATCCGGGTTTGATCATCTCCAAATACCATGAAGAAAATTCATCCCAAAACAATTTATATACCACCATCAACGCTTCCGAAAGACGATATTTAGAGAACAAGTCTGCAATCTCGATACTTGCTTTTTTCAGCATAGCATCAAACCACCTTACTGCAATCTTGGCTGATTCAGGCTGATCTATAGACGAATCTACCGACCATCCTTTTACCAACCGGAATGCATTCCATATCTTATTATTAAAATTACGTCCTTGTTCGCACAATGTATCATCAAACAAAATATCATTTCCGGCCGGAGCAGAAAGCATCATTCCCATACGAACTCCATCAGCCCCGTACCTATCGATCAATTCTAACGGATCGGGGGAATTACCTAACGACTTAGACATTTTACGGCCTAATTTATCACGGACAATTCCGGTAAAATAGACATTCTTAAACGGCATCTCTTTCTGATACTCATAGCCGGCGATAATCATACGGGCTACCCAAAAGAAAATAATGTCGGGAGCTGTAACCAAGTCACTGGTTGGATAATAGTAATTCAGTTCTTCATTTCCGGGATGATTAATACCGTCGAACAGCGATATAGGCCACAACCAAGAAGAAAACCATGTATCGAGACAATCTTCATCTTGTCGTAAATCTTCCGTTTGTAAGGCAGAATTACCCGTCTTCTTACGAGCCAGTTCCAAAGCTTCCTCTTTAGTTGCTGCTACAACATACCCGCCTTCGGGAAGATAATATGCAGGGATTTGATGTCCCCACCAAAGCTGACGGGAAATACACCAGTCCTTAACATTTTCCATCCAATAGCGGTATGTATTTTTGTATTTTGCTGGATAAAACTTTATATCGTCATTCATTACAGCCTCTAACGCCGGTTTGGCAAGATCGGTCATTTTTAAAAACCATTGCATAGAAAGTTTGGGTTCTATCACAACATTCGTACGTTCCGAATGACCGACTTTATTAGTATAAGCCTCCGTTTTTTCCAACAGGCCCGCAGCTTCCAGATCTTTTTCTATTTGAACACGGACATCGAATCTGTCCATACCGACATACATTCCGGCAGCATCGCTTATCGTACCGTTATCGTTAAAAATATCGATACTCGGCAGATTATACTTTTCGCCCAGCATATAGTCGTTGACATCATGTGCCGGAGTGACTTTCAGACAACCCGTACCGAATTCGATATCGACATAATCATCTTCGATGACGGGAATTACCCGGTTTACCAACGGAACAATAACCTTCTTTCCTTTTAAATGCTGATTTTTGGGATCATTCGGATTGATACACATAGCCGTATCTCCCATAATCGTCTCAGGACGGGTCGTTGCGACTACAGCATATCCGTCCTCACCCTCAATCTTATAGCGTAAATAATATAACTTTCCGTGTTCTTCTTTATAAACGACTTCTTCATCGGAAAGAGCAGTCAAAGCCTTCGGATCCCAATTTACCATACGGACACCCCGATAGATAAGTCCTTTATTATATAAATCGACAAAAACTTTCAAGACACTTTCGCTACGAAGCTCATCCATAGTAAAAGCCGTTCTGTCCCAATCACAAGAAGCACCTAACTTACGGAGTTGCTGCAAGATAATTCCTCCGTGAGTTTCTGTCCATTCCCATGCATGTTTCAGAAATTCTTCCCGCGTAAGATCAGTTTTCTTAATTCCCTGAGCTGCCAATTTGTTCACGACCTTCGCTTCGGTTGCGATAGAAGCATGATCGGTACCCGGGACCCAACAAGCATTCTTTCCGGTCATACGGGCACGACGAATCAAAATATCCTGAATCGTATTATTCAGCATGTGCCCCATGTGCAACACACCCGTAACATTTGGCGGAGGTATGACTATCGTATAAGGTTCACGGCCATCGGGTTTCGACTTGAAATATCCGTTTTTGAGCCAATACTCATACCACTTTCCTTCAACCTCGGCAGGATTATACTTCGTTGCAATTTCCATTCTATTTCGTAATTTCTTGTTTTTTTATTTTTATACAGAACAAAAGAGACAAAAATCTCCAAAATGCGACACAAAAGTACAAAATATTCGAGACAGAAAGAGACAAAAGAGCAAATTTCACAAGAAGTTTTTCTATTTTTGTCGAATATTAATAAGACACTCATTATGAAATTTCGGTTCTACTTTATCACATTAGCGATTTTACTATTTGCTTTTCCATTAAAAAGTCAACAGTCTCCCAAACGGGAATTCCGGGGTGCATGGATACAAACTGTTCATCAGTCTCAATACCAGAACATGGATAAAGCTACCATGCAGACATATCTTACAGCAATGCTTGACGGCCTGCAACAAATGGGTATAAATGCCGTCATTTTTCAAGTAAGACCTCAAGCAGACGCGTTTTATCGATCATCATTAGAACCATGGAGTCGTTTTCTAACCGGGACACAAGGCATAGCACCGACTCCGGTATGGGATCCGATGCAATATCTCATCGAAGCTTGTCATGAACGGAATATGGAATTTCACGCATGGCTCAATCCGTATCGCGTAAAAAGTAATCTGAACGAACAATTAGCGCCCGGACACATTTATCATAAACACCCCGAATGGTTCGTAACTTATGGTAATCAGCTTTATTTCGATCCGGGATTGCCCGAATCCCGTAAATTTATCTGTCAAGTAGTAGATGATATCGTATCTCGTTATGATATAGATGCAATACACATGGATGATTACTTCTACCCCTATCCCATTGCAGGAAAAGAATTTCCCGACCAAAAAAGTTTCGCTCGATACGGAAACGGACTGAGCCTATCTGATTGGCGTCGGAATAACGTAAATTTTTTGATTCAAGAACTTCATCAGACCATTTCGCAACGGAAACCTTGGGTTCGATTCGGAATCAGTCCGTTCGGAATATACCGGAATAAGAAAAATGACACGAACGGTAGCGATACGAACGGGTTACAAAATTATGACGACTTGTATGCAGATGTACTGATGTGGACTCGTAACGGATGGGTCGATTATATGATGCCTCAATTATACTGGGAAATAGGACATAAAGCAGCTTGTTACGAAACCCTTATTTATTGGTGGAATCGCCATGGTAACGGACGGCATCTCTATATCGGACAAGACGTAAAACGAACGATGAACGCAGCGGACGTAAATCCGAAATATTCGCAACTAAATCATAAAATACAATTGAGCCGTTATCTGGACAACATCTCCGGTAATTGTTTTTGGCCGGCGCATCCTCTGTTAGAAAATTACGGAAATGTAGGCAACGCCCTGAAATACGACCACTTCGCTTTTCCCGCAATAATACCGGCATACACATTTATCGATGATAAATGTCCGGCAGAAGTGAAAAGCTTGAAAGCCCGTTGGATACCGCAAGGCTATGTCTTGGAATGGAAACGTAAAAACACAAAAGACGAAATGCAGAAGCAGGTTTATTTCTGTATCTACCGATTCGCTGAAGGTGAACCGATAGATCTGTCGAACGGAAGAAATCTTGTTACGACAACACGAGAAACCGGGTATTTACTACCCTATCAAAAAGGAACAGAAAAATATACTTACGTTATAACCGCAGTAGACAGAATGCACAATGAAAGTAAAAAGGGCAAAAAGGTAACCGTAAAATTATAAAAACAAAAACTTGAAAAAACAGGGCAGAGAAATGTATGGTTTCTCCGCCCTGTTTTTTCAAGCCTGCCTAATTTATCAGTCGGCCTTAACCGATACAAGATCAAACTGTTCCAGATATTGCCTCGATACCACTTTCCACAGATAACGACGATTTGCAATTTCAGACATATCTCTTGCAGATTTCTCCAACAATAAAGCATTGTCGTTTCTTAAAAGAGCAATCAGTTGCTCTGCATCCCGAAAATAAAAAGCTTTATTTTCGGTAGTTTCTCGATTATATATGACATCATAAGCCAAAATCGGACAATTAAAAAACATAGCCTCCACTAATGAAGGATTCGTACCTCCGGCACTATGTCCATGAATATAAAAGCGGCAATTATTCCTCAATACATACAAAACATCAAGATCATAGACCGGATCGATCAATTGAATATTCCCGACCCCGCTATATTTCCGTTTCAGTTCTTGCCCGTATGCACTCTTATCCCAGTTACCGATAAAAACCAACACATCACCGCTTTTCGCAAAAGCCTCCAAAGTAATATGGCAATTGTTTTCCGGCTCGATACAGCACACCGTGAACGAATACTCTTTTCTTTTCAACCCATAAAGGTCCAATATCGCACGCTGTCTCTCCTCTCCGACCGACCGTTTCACATGATCCCCTCCGTAAGCGATCAATGCAGAATCTTTTCCGTAAACATCAAGAACATAATCTTGAATACCTTTATTATCCGCAACGATCACATCCGCAAAACGAACAGCCATAGCCTCGGAAAATCTCAAAAACCAACGGGCAAATCTTCCCCATTTTGCCCGCCGATGCTCTAATCCGTCAATATTTATAACCAAGCGTTTTCGGCAAAACAAGCGAAATACCGGTAAAAATATACACCCCGATACACCTAATATGACAATCACATCATATCCCCGCATCACTTTCAACAAAGACCAAATATCGTACGGAGTACTCTGGAAACCATTCGCATGTAACGGGACATATTTCAAAAAAGCACCTTTATAAGACAATAAACGCTCTTCTTTTTTAAAGTCTTTACTACTGCAAAATACCGTATATTGCACCTCAAGAGGACAATTTTTCCCAATGATGTTCTCTACCAAAGTCTCAAAACCGCCATATCTCGCAGGAACACCTTGAGTGCCCACGATTGCAACATTTTTCATAAAACATAAAGTGTTGAAAATCTATAAGATTTATATTCTGTCTAAATTTTGAACAGCCTCTTTTTAAGAGTAGCTTTTGAGAAATATTTTTTGTTCCGATAAGGAGTATAACAGAGTACATGACACGCAAAAAACGAAAAGCAAGTTCAAAAAATAGCTCTAAGTATTTTATTTTAAACCGGCGCTCAAGCGTGGCCATTTTTCGGGGAATAATGGCAAGTTTCTCATCACTGTTTCATACGTCAGTGTGGTAGGGTAATATGGTGATTCGGAGTATTTAATAACACTCTCAAAAAGACGTCAGAAACACGAGAATAAGACCTTGCCATACCCCGTATATAGAAAAAGTATCTGTAAAAAAAATAGTCGAATAATAAAATAGATTTGGTCATTTTATCTCTGCAAAAAAAACTTAAATAAAAATATTAGTGACCTGATAATTGATTTTTATATATAAATTTTTTGCAATAGTGCTCCGATTTATTTTCTTTTCATTATCAATACAGTATTATTTAATCCAACATTTCAATAGATTTTCTTTTAGGATACCCCCTAAAGAAACCATGCTTATTCCAATAATAAATATGACTTTTAAGAAATATTTTGGCATATTTAGGCGAATAGCGAGCAGAACGTGAACCTTCATATTCCACTTTGGCTAATGGGTAATAAACGACTTCATATCCGAGAGCTCTGATTCTCGTACACCAATCTAAATCTTCTGCGTACATAAAATAATATTCATCCATGCCCTTTGTTTTTTCATATACTTCTTTTTGCACCATAATAAAAGCACCGATTACCCAATCCACTGTTTGTACTTGCGTATAATCCATATTTCGGTCTAAAACAGAGGACTTATGACCGATAACACGTTTTATGTTTCTCCAGACATATCTTTGTACACTGACGTATGCCCTGGCACTGTCTTGTGTTATCCCTTGTTTATTGACAATGAGCGGAGCTATAGCACCGACGGACGGATGAGATTGCATAAATTCAATCATCGAAATTAATCCGTTTTTAATCCGTACATCCGGATTGACGATTGTCATATATTTGCCATATGCAATCTTCAAACCTTGATTCATGGCATAAGCAAATCCCCCATTCTTCTTGTTGAAACTCCAGCGTATTTCTGGAAAATCGTGTTTCAGTTTATTTTGGGTTTCTGGCAGATAACAAGAATTGGAGGACACAATGATTTCATAAGGGATATTTCCGCATCCTGTTTTTATGGATACAATGCAACCTTTAATATCTTCCACAGAATGGAATTCAATAATAATAAATGAAATAACTGGTGGTAACATTGGCTAATACAAGTTTTACGTATTAAATTCGTTTATTGTCCTATAAGAAAGAAATGAAGTCGTTTATAACTTTAGAGGCGTCTCCACGCTTCAATGGTTTAAACTCATAATTCCGAGCTTTTTCTATGATGAGTGGAAGTTCATGGGTATCATAACACCCCAATAAGCATCCTTTTCCCTCCAAAAACTTCACAACTTCATCTTGTGGATGTTTGCATTCTTGCCCAACTCGACGCGGAATAGATATAATTTTTTTCCCAAGCATAATGGCTTCAGATATGGTTCCCCAACCTCCTTGTAGTATTACAATGGAGGCTTCTTTCATTACATTCAACATTTCCGAATGTTCTAAAAATTTCACCGTATCTACATGATAGAATTCATAAAGGGTATTCCCTGTTTGAACTAATATTTTTTCCTCTGTCACTTTCCCTAACTCATCTATCGCTTCTGCCATTCGGGTAAAAGATTGTTTGGCAGGAGCGTTTCCAAAACTTACGAATATCATAATACGCCTACATATTTAGCATTGGGATAAAATGATTTCAAACTTTCCCACTGAATTAAAAATAAGTCCGCATGTTTATAAATGAATTGTCCGGTTCTAGACGGTTCAATTACAGCAGCGGCAGATTCCACGTAGATAATTTTAGCACCGAACAAATATTTTCCTAACATCATTGTAGGAATAGCTATTCCTGCCCCAGTTGAAATAATCACTTTCGGATGTTCTTGCAGAAGATGATAAAGCGATTGAAAAGCATTAAGCAGAAACTTAAGTTTGCTTGTTACAGGATCAATGACAAAATAGTGCGTTTTGTCTTTTAATAACGCTTCGGTATGCTTGGTTCTGAAAGTAACCCAATACATATTTCCTTGTACATTTTGAATTGCTTCCGTCAATTCATGCAAATGCCCCCCATGCGACGAAATCAAACATATTTTTGTCTGACTTTTTTTTTGCATACTGTGTATAATTTTTATATGTTCAATACTTTTCTAATTTGAAATAAGGTGTCGGATAGCGTTCCTCTATTATCCACAGGATGAATGAATGATTTTTCCAATAGTTGCTTATATACAGCTAATCTGAATTTAAAGTCAGGATCCACTCTGTTTTCTAATCTACAGTCCACTATAGCTTGGGTCTCTCTATAGATGACAAATAGAACTGCGTCTTCAGGTAATATTTTTAGAAACCGTTTAGCCCATTTCCCATCAATCAAATTTGCACGATGTGTTTTTGTCGCTAAATCCACGATAATATCCGTAATCCATCGGTCGCAAATGACTATATCATGTCCTTTTGCAACCCGATTATATTTTACTCTACTTATGCACGTATCTATATAGGTAGTAATAATATACAGATTACAGAATATCGAAGATTGATAAAATCGATGTTGCCATGTGTCTCCCATTTCGCTGTGTACTTTTACCGATAATCCAACCATTCGCGCAATGGCGTGCATTATTTTCGTAAAATAATGATTAAACCGTAACCAAATATAAGCTGTAAGCCACCCCTGTCCTTTTAATTCACATTGTAGAAGATCGATAACCGTTGTTTTTCCAGACCCATCAATACCGCTTATTACTACACAGCGAGGTTTTCTATTATTGTTATCCATTGTTTAGCAAATTCTTTCCATGAGTGATGATTCTTCATTAATTCAATTGCCTGTTTGGCTAATTCGTCACGATATTGGCTATTTCTACAAATCTTATCCAAACCAGAAGATAAAGCGCAAGGAGTCCTATCTGATATAACAACTGCTGCGTTTTTTATATACTCAGTACTTCCCCCATTCTTAAAAGTGATAATAGGTGTTCCGCATGAAAGAACTTCAAAATAAGTAAGAGGAATTTCCGAAGGTATCAACAAGAAAGGCAAAGCCACGACATAGGCAAATTCAAAAAAAGCTTTCAACTGTTGTGGAGACAATTTTTCGTATGACACGATTACTCGATGACTGTTTTTCATTCCGTTCAATGCCTGTTTGAAAAGAGTAAAATCAGAACTTAAATCCTGCCTCATCAGCATAACCAAGCTCATTGTCTTTTCTTGTTCCGCAAATAAGTCAAATGCTTTCAGTAACATAATACTGCCTCGTATGGTAGCAGGAGCCCCTGAAAATAAGATGAACTTTTTATTTTGCATATTCAATTTATCCAAATAGAAATAGTCAGACTCCAATCGGTTGAAATTGTCCAATCCCGGTATTGTCGACAAAGCATAAGAGGATGGCCAACCACACTTTACTACATTTTGCTTGGTTATATCGGAAAAAGAAATGATGTATGAAAAACCCTTTCTTTTCATTTTACTCACTAACCAGGAATGTGGTATTATCTTTTCTAGAATGTATGGTTTCGCATTTTTTATTCCTATTATTTTACCTAAAGCAATGATCCCATTTAACGGATAGATGCCCCCCGGAATATAAGCTATCTTTTGTGCTTTTATGCATTGTAACCGTTCAAGAGGTTTAAAAACATCTCGAAAAGCAACCGGATAGAAGAGTACATCTATTTCGTTTCTTTGCAAATATGACACCAAAGCCGGTATTCCCTTTTTTATGGAATGAATGGTTACTGAATCGTATTCTCTACTTCTAAAATCCTTATCTTGACCTGAACAAACGGATACTGTTATCTTGGAACATTCTCTCATGTATTTGGCTACTTCCACCAATGTACGCCATGGCATCAGTCGTTCTGTTCCGGCATACATATCTATTGTATACAAACATACTTTCATGATTGCAACGCTTTTATCAGATTTTGTTGCATCACCTCCTCCGTAAACAAATGTAAAAAGCGTTTGCGGGCATTTTCTCCCAACGTCTTCCTCAGTTTTTCGTCAGATATAAGTTTGTACAATACATCTGCCAATACATTACAGTTTTTAGCCGGAACTAATAATCCAGAAAGATTATTTTCAATAGACTCTCCATTTCCACCTACTTCAGTCGCAATAATAGCTTTTCCCGCCCGCATAGCTTCCAAAATTGCTATTGAATGACACTCATTCAATGATGGTAGCACAAATATATCACAAGCAGCCAACCATTGAGGAATATTATGTTGATAGCCAATAAATGATACATAAGAATCCAGTTGTAATTCAATCGTCCTGTTTTTTAGGTTTTCCAACTCAGGCCCTTCACCAATCATGTAGTAATGAAAAGATAGTTTTTTTTGTTTAAGAATAGATAAAGCTTCCAGTAAATCCACAATCCCTTTTTCTGGAGTTATACGGGATACTGTGATTAAAGATATATTATCAATATGAGATGATATATTGACAGGAATAACATCTTTTATATCAGCAATGCCATTATGGATTGTAACAACTTTACTTTGATTTACTCCTTTTGAAACTAGATATTTATTAGAGATATTTTCTACGCAAATCACCTTGTGAGCATATTTCTTGTAGATGAAGACAGGTAATGTATTGTAAATAGGAGACAATAGTTTTTTGATAGGGGTTGGTGCATGATAAGCTCCGTGATACGAACAAATTAATTTTGTCTTGTTCCCACAAAGTAAACGTTCAATCATCATCACAATTGCTCCGTTGAACCCATGAGTAAATACTATGTCTGCTTGTTCTTGTTTAAGCAAATGATTCAATTTTTTCACCCATGATAAATCTCTTTTATTTTTTATGGGAATGAAAGTGGTTCCTATTTTCCTTAATGGTTCTGTATGGGAATTTAGATTCTGAATATCAATGCATACATTTTTCATTTCGATGGAAGAATCAATCTCTCCCAATCCCGCATAAGTCAAATAACATTTATCAATACCTGCACCTAAAGTAAATCCCCAAATTAAATTTATAACTTTCATGAATAATATATTATTTAAACAATTTGATGAATAAGAAAAATCATTGGGAACCAAGCTACTAAACGAAAAATCAATAGATACACACAATATCAAAACGAATTATTGCAAAATGTACAAGAAATAATTGATAGCAGAATGCTCCCGTAAAGTTGAATACTTTAGATAATAACATCGGCAAAAATCCCAAAACCGTTATAATTAAAACTATCGATATTGAAGCCATGAAAAGATGACCTCGACAAAGAGAGGTTATTTATCACAACACAATTTAACAAAAATCATATTTTCAAAATAAAACCACTTATTCCGACTATTGCAAATTTTTTTATTGGCAAGCCTTTTTGATAACTCCATATCCTATACCCAAATAAAAATCGGAATACGAGTAATAAGTCAATAGACCAATAACCTAATCTGGCCAATATCAATAATCAATCTTTAATAAAGAACTAATCCAAATCCATTGTAAAAAAATAAAAATATCAACTCTTATAGATCCTTCAGATAATATGCGACCAATTATTCCATAGTCAAATACGGGTGAAAAGTCATACGATAACAGCCAACACGGTAAATCCAGCTGATGTTTGTACCGTAATTGTAAATCATATCATTTCCTTCCTTCCAAGAATGGAAAGTAACGAGTTATAAACCAAACGACAGGAAATGTTAGCAGACAAGCTATTGTAGCAATGAATATGATACTTAAATACCCCCCATTACCAATAGATATTATATTTGCCACTTTTGTAACAAATTGCAATGCAATACCATTTAGAAAATAAAATAATAAGGAATGTTTTCCTATATAATTTATGAATCTGACTTTATAAATTCTCTTCGAGACTTCAATCAATATCACTATTCCTAACAGTCCATATAGAAATACTATTGGTAAATTAATATATTCGTGCATGGCGATCGTTATATTACTCCCAATATATAATCTGTCTACTGATATTATAATTGTATAAATTGCAATCATAATAATTAAGTTTTTTACAGAAATTTTTATTCCCCTTTCTATTTGGCGATATACAATTCCTAAATAAAAGAAAGGACACATCACAAATGCTATATTCAAACAAAAAGGAAATCGGTTTGGTAATAAAGGCGATTGCAACCAACTTGAGTTCGCAATAAAAGTAGGGATATCTTGATAAAGATAGACACTTAAATATCCTATTAAGAACAAAACAAGTGTTGTAAAAAACAACTTTTTATTTGATGGACTTTTATAAAGAGTTATTGCGTAAATAAGTTGAAGTATACATATCACGACAACAAACCATGAAGCCCTAAACATAAACACATCTATTATCAGCTGCTGAACATCTGATTGATAAAATAAAAATTTAGGAACTATGAATAGTATTGTAAAAAATAGATAGGGAATCAATAGGCCTTTGAGAATCTGTTTACATTTTTTTGACAAAGATACAGCATATAGGTCTTTGCAAAACAGATAGCCACTGATGAAAAAAAATCCGGTTAAAAAGAAAGGGGCAAACGTCCAACTCCAACTATGACCATCACCATAATAAACCTCGCTATGATAAACATAGACTAAAAACATCAGTATGCCTCGAGACCAATCAATCCAATCTTTCCTCATTAATGGATCATTACGGCTATTCATATATAATTGTTTTTTCTGAAAATATCAATAAAAGCATCATATTCCACACGATTCGGATACCACTCTTTCATGCATCTGTCCCTTTCGTACAACATAATGGGCAATTCATCAGTCCGCATTCTTTTTACAACAACCTCTGGAGAATAGACATATAAGTCCAAAGGATAGCTTTTGAAAAAAGACTTTATTCGCAACCAGAATGCAAAGAATACACACTTCCACCAATTAAGTTCTCCTTTTGTTGGAATTAAACGCAAATCAATGTCGGAAGTAGATTTAAAACATCCTCTGGAAAGGGATCCGTATGCAATGGCAGCATTCAAATATGATTTAGCTGCGCATATCTGTGCAAATTGCTCTGTTACCTCCAAAAAATGTTGAGGAGTGACACGGGTCGCTCCCATGTGTGTGTACATGGCAAATAATTGTCCGTTAAAGGCAAAGTTTAATGTATGGGCAATTATAAAGGAAATCCACCAAGGTATTCTAAGCAATATTAGTAAAAACGCAGGTATGATTGTTAGAGATAGCTTTAAAAATACTTCGCGCCAGTTCATAATTCTAATGCCCTGTAAAATCCAAGCGGAGAGAAAAATAATAAATCCAAAGCGGCACAATTCTCCTAACCAAGTGCCCTGTAATTTTTTAGGAAGATGCTTTTTATGTTTCTTAAAAAGTACTGTTATACATTTCATTTTTCGATACTGTAAAGTTGTTTATATGAATATGAAATAAGCCACATCAGCAGAACACTGACGGGAGAAAATATGAAACCTGATCTATTGTAAGTAATAGATAAAAATATCATAATTAAAATACATACAAAAGCAGAGATGCCATAACCCAAAGAAATCGAGACAGAATCTCTTATATACATAATTCCCTTATGTATATCTATCAGAAAAGATATAAATATCATAAAATATAGGAATACTCCAACAAAACCTACCTGTGCTAAAATATTCAAATAGCCTATAGATATACTATAGCCTATACCCCAACGCTGAAATGAATATTTTTGTACGCTACTTTCACTTTGACTTAACTGCGGATTGAATCTGGATTGGACCAAAAGTCCTGTACCATATCCAAACAAGATATGGTATAAATTATCATTTAATATCTTTTCGTGGAATACGGCATGTGCTTCCGAACGTCCAACATTATCTTTATCTTTCGTCAATGTTCCTGTATTATATTTTTCAGCATAATCCAATGTATATTCCAAATCAAATGTTCCCCAAACTTTTCTTTCTGGATTGAAAGATGGATTCACTCGAACCATTATATAAAAAAGCAGAGGCAGGACTATTATTCCCACAAGGATTTTCTTAAAAAAAAACATTCCAAATTGTCTTGTAATAGTGCTATAAATCCAAAAGCTTATCAGTAATGCAGCGGGCAACAAGAAAACTAATGCACGTTTTTCGCCAATTAACCCAAACAACACAAATCCAAGCATTCCCCATAATAGAGATTTTTTGTGTGTACAAAAATAGAAAATTGCGCATACCGTAAAGCCGGTCAAAGAGAAAAGGGTTGTCAACCCACCTGAATGTGAGGACATTGTACCAATATAAGGTTCGCAAATGCCAATGATAGCATATTTTAAGATGGCGGCAAAAATTTGACTGACGGTCAGCCAAATAAACAATTGATTGAATTTGTCGCAATCTTCACTTGACCAAGTGGCATGATAAAAACAGTAGAATATTACCCATACCAATAAATATTGCTGCATGAAGAGCAAATACATCATACCCGATGTATATATTGTTGAAAGGATAGAGAAAAACAAAAATAGTCCGACACACACATCACCCGGAGTCCGTTTATAACCATATTTGAGAATATTACAAAAAAAATAAATGATTAATGGTATCTCAAATATGTAACGAACCAGAGTCTGATTCAATCTTAAAAGTTCTAACGAACCCTGTGCAAAAAAAAGAATTAGGAAATATCCCAAAAACTTGTTTCTTGAATCGAGGGCTTGTCGTCTCCACCATACAGCAACAGGAATAAGAACTATAGATAATATGGCAAGAAAAGAATCGTACATTGTGATTTAGAATTTAAGAGCCGGAAGCAATTGTTGTTCCACTATGTTTTTCCACAAATATGCTTGTCCGGTATTTCTTATTTCCTTATCGGATATTTTTTCTTTGTTTTGAATAAATTTTTGCAAGGCATTACAGAAATTTTCTGCATTGTCAGGAATAAGTATACCATTGGTTGAAGTTATCACCTCACTGTTAGCAAAAGTTTGGGTTGCTATACAAAACAAACCGGAATTTATGTATTCAAAAGTCTTTGTCGGAGGCTGGTAATTGTACATTGGTGTCATAGGAACAAACGAAACGCCAACATTACTATGGTCAAAGAACTCTTTCAATTCATTATAGTTCTTTTGACCGTGCAGAATTATGCGTAGTCCAAGTTGTTCTGTCCTTATATATTCCTCGATTAAAACAAATTCATCGCCACTTCCAACAATATCATATCTCGCCTCGGTGTCTCCATTCTGCTTTATGTACTTGTGGAAACCTATAACGGTCTTAATAATATCCCGATTGTTAAGTGTCCCTACATAAAGTAGCTTGATGGTATTAAATTCTTTCTTTTTCTGAGAAATGACATCCGCTCCCAATGATACAATCGATACTTTTTCCATGGGTAGCTTCAATTGTCTGGCACCACCTTCAGATATCATGATAATACGGTCAAACGGATGCACATCGTGTAGTATCTGTTCATTTTGCCTATGAGACTTACTAATATCCTTATCCACGCTGACAGTCCTTATATTGACTGCCATTTTTCTCCATGGCATAAGTGTTTTCAAAAAATGACATCCTTTAAAATTGGTACTCATCACCACACCGTTATGCGTAAGTATATAAATGTACGTTTTGACAAAAAATAGAAATTGAGCTATTTTTTTATTTTTTACACGAGTATATTTTAATTTAATCTTATTATTTTTTATTTTTCTTTCACCTTGGTCAAGACATAAAAACACCACATCGAAATAGGGTATCAAGTATTCCGTATATTTCAAATAATCGGTCTGATAGCCATACTGACGTGGGGAAACAATTATTAATCTTGGTTTAGCGGTCATATTTAATAATATCTTACAACTTAATTACAATATTTTTGCATCTAATAAGAACAAAAATAAGACAAATGCTTATTCAATAGATTAGTCGACTTAATGCTATTTATAAAAATCTTTCTTTAGCTTATCGCATTCTGGATCATATTTTAAAGCATGATTAATAAAATCTTCAAAAGATTGAAATAATGATTTATGTGTATCTATCCAAATAGGATAAGCTTCTCCCAATTGTCGTTTAACGGGGATTTCCGGATATTGATCAATATTTGCTTTATCCACAAATAAAGGAAATTCTTCCCAAAAATCAGAAGGAATTGGTTGTCGTCCAAAACGTTTAACAATACTTTGAGCATATATAAATGCTTCTTCTTTACATAATTCTAAACGTTTTATATAATAATCATCAAGACTGCAAATTACTTTTGCAGGTATTCCTCCTGCAATACTGTCTGCTGGTATGCTTTTTGTAACGACAGAACCGGCAGCAATGAAACAATTATCTCCAATTGTTACCCCTTTCAATACTGTACAATTTGCACCAAATCTCACATTGTTACCTATTGTAACTTTTCCTGATGATGGCAAAAAATCGTTATATTTTCTAATAAATATCCCCGATACAAAGTCATGAGTTACCAATGTAAAATTCTTATTGATAGTTACATTATCTCCAATAGAAATAAGCGAAGGGCGTGTCATATCAATTGTTATGTTGTGGAGAGATCCATTTGCTAATATTTTGAAATTGTTGCCAATATATGCACCTTTACTTCTCATCCATTGCGTAAAAGAGTCGGGATTTCTCATAATCCATCTATGAAGGAAGGCTTTCTTAATTTTTAATAGGAAATTCATTGTATCAAGATATTTAAACTTTATCTGACTATCATTTTTTTATAGTAATTTTCCAATTTATCTACAATTATATTTTCTGAAAAATTATCTTTTATTTTATTTGCAGCTATAGTACGCATTTCTTTTAATTTATCGAGATTATCTGCTACATAATTCATTTTATTACATATTTCCTGCACATTATATGGATTAACGAGAAAACCATCGACTCCATCTTCAATCACTTCTGGCCCAGATGATGTAGTAGTATAAATGAGAATGTTTCCACAACTCATTACTTCAAGTGCTGCGACACTGAAATTTTCAAAAAAAGTCGGAATAACACAAAATGCTGCAGATTTCAAATAAGCAGCAATGTTTTCAGGACGTAAATAGCCGGTAAAACAGACTTTGTCTTTTATTGATTTCTCTACAAGAGATTTTCCCCCGTTTATGTTTCCTCCACCTATCATAACCAACTTATATTCGGGGTGCTTCTTTACAAAAGCATTAAATGCCTTAATTAAATTAAAAGCTCCTTTAGTCTCTACAATTTTACCTAAAAATACAATTGTATTTTTACGTTTAATATGGAGGTTGTTGGTTATATCGGTAAAGGAACTTACAAGAGGATTGTAAATTACATCGCATTTAGAGGCAACATCCAATTTCTCGTTTACAAAATTTGCAGCAAATTTACTTACGGACAATATTTTATCCACACTTTCAAAAAAATGCTTGTCATTTGCCTTCATCACAGGATTTACATCTCCATTACGATAGTATCGCAAAAAAGACATGCTTCCATGTATATGTCCAACAGACGGAATGGAAAATCTGCGGAATAACAATTCTTTAGCAGATGAGTAGTATTTGCTCAACACTGTATAATCAGGTAAGTCTACCACATCTATTTGTTTTTCTTTTATTATTCGTTCCATAAAATCCTCCTTACGGTGATACTCACTGATGGCATAGCGAGCCAATAACCCAAAACGCAGAATAAGATTATGTAGATTTACGGCTATACAATTATTTGTAAAAAGCCATGAAAATTTCTGCATTAAATACAGCCTGTATACAGTAACACCGTTAATCATAGCTATTTCCGGCAGAGAACGATCTAAACGGCCACTGACCACATATACATTATGACCTTTGCGTACCAAGTTCTCAGCGATGGTCTTGGTCGCAGACCCGATTCCTCCGGTTCGTGCCGGTGGATATTCATCACAAGAAAATAAGATATTCATTTTTTACCGAACAATAAAAGCCTTAGATATTTACTTTAGGACAAACACCATGCCACAGATAGACATACAAGAATGGTTGTGAATATATATAATATACATATAATCAATTTATTACCCTCCCCATTTTAAGCATTCTACAAGTAAAAAAATAAGAATATTGCCAAACAACTTCCTTAGATGGTAGAAAGAAATAATGTAAAAGATATATTTCCAAGGTATGCTGTCCAATATAGGTAACTACTCTATTCTCAACAACTCTCTTAGATAGGTTGGTAAATACTTGTAATATTCCGATTATACCCAATATACCATATAAAATTCTAAGATACATATTGAAAGATACTTGGTAATAGTGTTCCATAGAAGGCATTACACAGAATCCTATTATGGAATAGCTGCCATCACGTACATTCCCTTTCCTCATCTGACCATACTGCATATAACACTTGCCAAAGAAGAAAAAGTCCGCTTAAATAAGAGCTTAATAGAAATTTCGTTCTTAGCAAACATACCACTAATAAAAAAGAACAGCGGCATAAAGGATACTGTAATGCTCTGATCGAATATTGAGTTGCAATTATCAAAACTAAAATAGTTCAGATGCGAAACCACTACAGATATGATAGCAAAAGCTCACATCGCATTTCATATAAATCTTTTAATCTGATTCCAGCACCACGCTCCAAACTTAGAAGGGTTATGATAGCCATCTACTATGGCTACATTACCAAAGCGGTTGTAGGTATGAAGTCCAATATCATATTTCTTATCATTTGGATAGAGACGATTGATTTCTTTAAGAATAAGCTTATCATCCTCTATCGTTACCTCTTGAAATACCAAACCTAATCCATATCCATTATTGCAGTTTTGAGCAGGACGTATCAAACGTCCATCAACTGTTATAAATGGCAATCCTGCTCCACGTGCAGTATTATCTAAGAGCGCAATGTCGTGCTTGTGTATATACTTTTTGTTGAAATCATCATAGAAAAATACATGACAGATACTTCCGTTACAATCTTGGCGATATGTTGTAGTAATCCATTTACGGTCTTCAGACATAATAGCAGCATCAGTCCATGGATAGTTGCATTGGATAGCTATTTTTATCATCTCCTGCTTCTGCCAGTCATAACGATAGAGAGTGTTATTTCCTGAATTGGAATTCTCAGGATATACATAAAGTTCGCCATCTTTATAGTAATAACAAGGGAATGACAAATGTGTGGGAAGCACAAGGATGTCTTTATAAGACTGAAGCTTGAAATCTTTTTTATCTGCGACTATAACTCCAAGAGCCCCTTTACGAACATCATAATAGTAAGTTTCTACGAAAATAGTATAAGTATCTATATCCTCAGCCACTATAAATGGATCTGCAAACCAACGGTCATTAAATGTATGGGAAAGCCACTTAATTGCAGGCATAGATGCACACGTAAGAATATCATCCGAGTGAGGAATAATACCTATATTGTATACATCGTCTGCAAAATGAGAATGGAAAAGATTAATCCATTTCCTAATTGTTTTTTTTATATTCATAACACTTCTACTAACCAATTCCAGATTTGGGTGCTTTTACCTTTCCTCTTATTACCTGCAGTTTTATTTTCATCTGACTCATTATGAAATATAACAATTTCAACCAATACAAATGATTGTCACCCTTCCAATAATCAGTATAACTATTGGCTTTTATCATACCTTTAAGCCATGTCATAAATGAAATTTCTCCATACGCATAATCCTTGAAATAGAAGAACTCCGGACAAAACACAACTGGTCTGAACTTACTGTTGGCAATCTCTGTTTTATATTCCCCTCCAGTAGCATACAAATACCATATATAAGGTAAATTGTAGCCTGCATCAGTCACACATATAGCATTACCATCATTACGAAAATTCATTTCAAGAAAATAGTCTTTACCATCTTTACCTCTAAGGAACTCAACACTAAATAATCCTGAATAACCGGATTTACGAATAAACTTCTTGGTCAATTCAAGTGTAGTTGAAAATGTCTTATCGTTTTCTTTATATTGGAAATAATATGTGTTCTGCACTCCATTGGGACGATCAATATGAGAATGTCCAGGAATAACTATTGTTTCACCACCATTAAGCGATATACCGATAAACTGAAATTCAATTTCTTTTTGAATGAACCTCTCAATCTGAATTCGAGGGCATAAATCCGGATTTTTCAAGAAATCATGTAATTCATCTATTGATTGACAGATAGTTGTATCTGATTTACCACCATCAACACTTGAAATAGCTTTGGTTATACATGGAAATTCAATATCTTCTGGCATATCAGAACCTTTGCACCAAACGCTATACTGGGGTACATTCAGACCAACTTCCATAGCAAGATGACACATTGCTTCCTTACTCATTAAATCAGTCAAGCGACCTTTAGAATTGAAAAGAACGAATTTGTCTTTAAGCTGATTATAATTAGTATCCAGCAAGGAACTTGCAATATCACAAGTTACTAACAATACATGCTTCGCACAAGACTCCATGCTAAGTAATTCTGAAATGATCTGCCCGTCATCTGGAAAGGATTTGATACTATTAATGTATTTACTTTTTACCTTCTTAATCTCTTTCTTATAAGGTACAATAATGACATCTGAATTTACTCCTTTTGAGCCTAAACTGCGCACAACTCCCAATGTATTATGATGATCTGCGCCAATTACTATGACTTTATGTTTCATTATTTGAGATACTTGATATTATGTTTCTTTATCTTAGCTGGTACACCGGCATACATTGCACCTGATTCCAACAATTTGCCAGAAACAACAGCTCGGGATGCAATTACTACATTATCTGCTATTGATGTTCCTTTCAAAATGCTCACACCGGAACCAATAAAGCAATGATTGCCAATTGAAATTCTATTTGAAAACTCAGATAGTTTTCCATCTACATCGAAATAGTGACTGTCAGTATCCATGATTGTTACATCCCACGACCCCAACAACTCATCGCCAATTAATATTTCTTTTGAGCATAATATCCTGAGATTCTGGCCTAATGAAGAACGATTACCGATTCTTAATATCGCACCCCTCCTTATTACAAACGAAGCTCCGGGATTGGTTCCAAACGAACCTTCAAATTCTACAGTTCCTCCTTGATTGGACCATATACATTTAGTTGAATAATCAAACATTTCGTTTCCCGGAATTCCAATAGCAATTTGTCCGTGACGAACATCCCCTTTTAGTAATATTTTACCTTTCATATCTCGAAACTTTATGGGAGACATGAAAATAATAGGCAGTTTCAAACCTTGCTTCCACCCCAGATAGTGTACATTAAAGTACAATGAGGAAAGAATATGACGATATTTGCAAAAACGGAAATACAGACTTTTTCTCATGGCATCAATATAATCGTAGAACTTTAATGACAGCCAAAATACACACCGATTGAATTACAGCAGCCAAGAAGTATGAAATCGCAAGAACATTTTCAAGAGGTATGACAATAGATGTCAATAAGTGATATACACACCACAAAGAGATTGCCCAAAGAAGATTGGTACCTAATGCCCATACCACTTTTTTTGCAGACATTAGTATTGTACCAGACAAACTTGATATGGAATCAAATATTGCGCAAAAGCACAAAAAATACAACGGAATCAAGTTTGTATATTGATTTCCGTACAACATCAATACAAACGGGCCAAAAAGCGAAATGACTATTGCAAGTAATCCTGTTGTCCCTATATTTATAAAGAAATTGGTTTTTATAACCTTTCGCCTAGAATCTTTATCTTTATTTACATTTGATAAAATCGGCAGAACCACCGTAGCAATAATACCGGGAACAAATGCTATTTGACTTCTCCATTGCTCTGCAATATCATAGTTCGCCATATTTTCAAAACCTGCTCCAGAGATAACTGATGTCTTCAACCACCAATATACAATCATCTGTAGCCAAGAGGTCGCAGCCACAGGAAGACTGAAAGACACCAACGGTTTAAAATCTGCAAAATGAAGATGACGTATTTCACTAATAACAGAGATACCAAATGCTTTGAGATGGCGGCGTATGCCTATAGAATTGTATACCCACGCCACACAATATGTAAGTCCAAAACCGATAACCGCACCTTTTAGTCCAAAGAAGTATGCACCTGCACATAGAGCGATTATCTCTGTAATGCCCATTATTACTTGACATTTGGCTATCCATTGAAAATCTTCAAATCCGGAAAGCGTACCTGTCTGAGCCCCATTTAAAAGAGTAAAAAATAAAATTATAGCTGCAATCCTCAATTCCACTGTCATATCCGGGCTGTGCAGACGATCAGAAGCCAGCGTCTCAGCACAATACATTAACACTGCTGTAGAAACAATTGCCATAATCCATACAAAGGAGTTGGCAACATAATACATCTTAATAGCTTTCTTTGGATCAGACTTACGGTATTCTGCAATATACCTGGTTGCAGTAGCTCCAACACCAAATGCAGAAAGGCTGACAAAGAGTGCAATAGTCGATCGAATGATACTAAGCTGGCCGTAAACCTCTTTAGGCAAAATCCGTGCTATAAGAATTGTTGCAACAAATACAAATGCCTTGGAAGACAGAGTGCCTATTAACACCCAAGAAGTACCCGAACTTATTCGGGAAATAACACTATCTGAGTCTTTATTGAATATAGAGAAAAGATTCATTATTCTATCTGATTTTCACTATCAGAATTCTGATAACATTGCTATTTGAAACAGATTATCGACCTTTGTGTATTTCCTCGTAATATTTTTCATATTCACCAGAAGTTATGTTATCTATCCATTCCTGATTATCTAAATACCAACGGACTGTTTTCTCAATACCTTCTTCGAACTGCAAGCTGGGTTATCAACCGAGTTCATTTTTTAGTTTGGTACTATCCATTTCCGAGTTGCCCGTTTGCGCCTGTTACTAATATATTCATCATCAATATAATTTTTCGTTATAGTCGAACAACCATGACGCATCTTGCAAACGACAATGATGCCGGTCTTTTTCTGAGAGTATTACTTTATCGGACGGTATTTTCCAATCTATCCCTAAATCAGGATCATCCCATGCCAAAGCGCCCTCACTCTGCGGTGCGTAAAAGGCATCGCATTTATACTGGAATATGACTTCATCAGTCAGGACGCTGAATCCGTGTGCAAATCCGCGCGGGATAAAGAATTGCCGATGGTTTTCTCCAGAAAGTTCTACGGCTACATGTTTGCCGAATGTGGGAGAACCTTTGCGAATATCGACGGCGACATCCAAAACAGCGCCCTTGATCACTCGCACCAGTTTGCTTTGGGTATATGGCGGTTTCTGAAAATGCAATCCGCGCAAAACGCCATACGAAGATTTAGACTCATTATCTTGAACGAAAACGGTTTTACACACTTTTTCTTCAAATTCGCGCTGAGAGAATGATTCGAAAAAATATCCCCGTTCATCGCTGAAAATTCGCGGTTCTATGATAACCACTCCGTCTATGTCCGTTTTTATTACTTCCATTATTCCAATCCCAATTCGTTAATGACTTTCAGCAAATATTGCCCGTATTGATTTTTAAGCATCGGTTGCGCCAAATCACGCATTTTATCGGCAGTGATCCAACCTTTGCGAAGAGCTATGCCTTCGAGGCAGGCGACTTTCAGCCCTTGTCGCTTCTCGATGACTTCGACAAAGGTTGAAGCTTCACTTAATGAATCGTGCGTACCTGTGTCTAACCAGGCAAATCCACGTCCTAAAGTCTGTACTTTTAATTCCCGATCATTCAAAAAGGCCTGATTTACCGTAGTAATTTCCAGTTCTCCTCTTGCCGAAGGCTTTATACTCTTAGCAATATCGACTACACGATTAGGATAAAAATAGAGTCCTACAACTGCGTAGTTGGATTTAGGCTTTTCCGGTTTCTCTTCGATCGACATACAATTACCGTCTTTGTCAAACTCTGCAACACCATACCGCTCAGGATCGGCGACCCAATAGCCGAAAATCGTAGCTTTCTTGTCTTCGTCTGCCGTACGTACAGCGTCTTGCAACATTCGGGTAAAACTCTGTCCATAAAAGATATTATCTCCGAGAACCAGACAAACCGAATCGTCTCCAATGAATTTTTCACCGATAATAAAGGCCTGTGCCAAACCGTCCGGACTGGGCTGTTCGGCATATTCGAAATGTACTCCGTAATCAGAACCGTCTCCTAATAATCTCTTGAATCCGGGCAGATCGACCGGAGTAGATATTACCAAAATATCCCGGATACCTGCCAACATCAATACCGATATAGGATAATAGATCATCGGTTTGTCATAAATCGGGAGAAGCTGTTTGCTTACGCCTTTGGTGATCGGATATAATCTGGTACCCGAACCGCCTGCTAATACAATACCTTTCATTTTTAATATAGTTGCAATAATATGGCGTACGAAAGTCTAATTTTCTTCAGAATAACCTTTGCCATATCCATAATTATAACCGTATCTGTACCCATACCGATATCCATAATGACCATAAGCTTCGGATGTGCCGTTCAGGATAATAGCCATGTTCTTATATCTCTGATCTGTATAAAACTCTTCTATTTCATAAAGCATACTGCGATCTAATAAGCCTGACCGGATAATAAACAGTGTCATATCCGATAATTTATTGATAATAGAAGCATCTGCAACTATCTCTACCGGAGGACAATCGATAAAGATGCAGTCATATTCGGTCTTTAATGTACTCAACATTTGTTCTAAGCGCAGATCAAATAACAGCTCGGTCGGATTAGGAGGTATCGTACCTACCGGTATTACATCTAAACCCGGATAAACCTTGCCTTTGACTATAATTTCAGAAAAATTTTCTACTTGCCCGCTCAAATAATTTGAAATTCCTATTCGGGGAGAATCGACATACGAGCTTAAAGAGGCTTTTCTCATATCAAGATCAATAACCAATATTTTTTTACCTTTAATTGCAAGACTTTTTGCCAGATTCATGGTAATAAAAGTCTTTCCGCTACCCGGATTTGCAGACGTAACCATGATAACCCGGGATTGTCCTTCTTTACCCAACATGAACTCAAGATTGGTGCGTACAACTCTAAATGCTTCGTTGACAAGATTTCGGCTTTTTTCTTTGACTACGACCGTGTGCATCTCCGGTAATTTCTTTTTCCTGAATATCGAACCCTGTTTGCCCTGATGATATGCCAACGGTATTTCTCCGACAAAAGGAATTGTCATATTTTCTAAATCTTTACGTCCCCTAACTTTAGTATTCATATTCTCTGCAATGAATATGACTATTACAGGTATCAACAGACCTGCTACAAAGGCAACCAACAAGATATTCTTTTTCAGCGGGGCTGTAGGTAACATGCTTCCTCCTGCCGGAGTGATAATACGGGTATTATATGCCGTAAACGCTTGAGAAAGTTCGTTCTCTTCACGTTTTTGAAGTAAGTATAGATAAAGCGATTCTTTTACTTTTTGTTGGCGTTCGACCGAAAGCAGATATTTGGCCTGAGCAGGGCTTTCAGCAATACGGGTAGTCGTCTGCTGTCCGCTGCGTTCGAGATTTTTTATTTGTGCATTTAAGGTAACAACCTGATTATCTATAGACGCGATAATTGCTTCGCGCATAGCAGCCAATGCATGGTCGAGATCGATAACCAAAGGGTTCTGGTCACTGCTGTTTGCAACCAAACTGTTGCGCTGAAGCAATTTGTTATTGTATTCTGTAATCTGATCTCCGAGGTTAGAGTTTTCTATACCCGAATTGGCCGGCAAAAGCTGGTATTTGTTCGACTCTCCTCCTAAATAATTGCGAATATAGCGAGCCATATAAAGCTGATTGTTCAATGCCAATAATTGTGCATCAGTTTCACTGACCTGTGCCATATACATACTGGATGCCGCTTGCACATCGGGCAAAAGATGTTCGCTCTTATACGAAGATATGTCCTCATCTACACTTCCCAATTCTTTTTCAATAACTCCTAAGCGTTCGTTGATAAACATAGAAGTGCTGATCGCTATCTGATTTTTATCTTTTACCCAATTTTCATTATATACGGCAATCAACGTATTCAGAATATCTTCGGCCCGCTGGATAGAAACGTCTTTGAATGACAGATCGACAACCGTAGATTTTTCATCATTCAGTACGACAGATAGATTCGGAGCATAACGGCGGACTGCACTATAAAGACCGGAACGGGAAACATATATAGGTTGAGAAAATTGTGAAGTATAATAAGGCGTGGGACATATTGTTACTTTTCCAACGGGCGTCATAATCGTATCTCTCAGTTGTCCTTTTAGCAATTTTCCGGGCAACTCTTCACCATTCCGTATAAAATCAGACAGTTCTACGGTACTATCTGCCAAAATTTTTACGGTCAACGCTGACGACTCATTATCGTCCGGAGTATCTATAGACACATTTATCGGTAAAGTACGACCATATAACACTTCCCGGTAAAAGCCTCCGTCAACATGATAATCCATGTTCAAATGCAAACGCTTTACAACATCGGTCATGATTGCCGGAGACTGCAACGAAATGATTTCATTATTTACATTCGTATTTGCCTGAATCAATCCCAAATCGGCAAATGATCCGGCATCTGCGGAAAGGGACTTTCCTTTTGAGTCTTCTTTAATGAGTATTGAAGCCGACCGGGTATACACCGGAGGTGTTACTTTAATATACAAGACAGCAGCTCCTAATGTAATCATCAGAGATAGAGCAAACCAATACCAATTGGATGCACAAAGGTATAGCAAATCTTGTATTCGCATAAACTCTTCAGATTGCTTCGATTTCGGATTATTTTGAACAGCAGCCATATTTTTACTTTAATATCAAAATAGTTATTTAACAATAAGCACGGTAATAGTGGTCAGCAATGAGGCCAATGACATCCAGAAAGATGTAGAACGGACATTATTACCGTTGACCGTAGATTGACGTGCCCGGACTGAATTAGGTTCAACATATATTACATCGTTCTGCTGAAGATAATATGCCGGAGAAGAATAAATCTGTTTTGCAGAACACAAGTCGAGTTGATAAGCGGTCTCTTTATCCCCCTCCTTTCTCAGGACATATACGGGATTCCGTTTCCCGTATATCGAGAGATCCCCGGCCATACTGATTGCATCAAGAACGGTAATTCTGTCCCGATCGATATTAATGCGCCCCGGTTTATTGACCTCTCCTAATACAAAAACACTGAGATTCATAAATTCTACCGTAACGACCGGATCTTTTATCAGATTTTCCTTAATAAGCCGATCCTTGATGTATCCGGCAAGCTTGGAGCGAGTCATTCCTACCACACGAATTTTTCCTAAAACGGGAAATTCAATATCTCCTTGAGAATCGACAGTATATACCGACATTTCTTGATTAGAATTTTGCGCCCCCGATGCTAATCCTGCACGAAAAGAGGCTATAGGCAAATTGAACAGGCTTGCCAATTGAGGATCTTTACTGCTGACAACGATAGAAAGCTTATCTTCCGGTCGGAACGTAATTTGAGTTGATGCTATCAATTGCTCAGATATTCCCGGCTTAAGATCCTGAAAATATACGACCTTTTTAGACGAATCACATGAACTGAAAAGTACAATAACAAGTAAAATTCCTAATATATACTTGATCTGCATAACCTTAATCATCATTATTTTATTCATACTATTTTAATTCCTTACTATTCTATTTTTTCGATCAACGAAGGATGTATAAATGCGGTTGCAACGGCCATTATCCCTTGAATAGAAACGACTACCCTCCTATCGCCCTTAACTCGTACAAATACACCTTCTACTCCGGAAAAAATTCCTCCGGTAATTCTAACCTTATCTCCCTTTTTCAACATTAACGAAACAGGATCGAGATAAACGAGCTGATCGTCATACGTACCCGACACTGCAATGAAATCTTGCATTTGCTTATCGGGAATTATAATCGGACGGCCTGTTGCCTTATCCATAATATATCGAATAGGCAAACGGACTTCAAGTTCAGACTTGAATGTATCTATACTCCTTTTTGTCGAATGGACAAAAACAAGATTATGTATAATCGGTACTAATTTTCGTGATTTTTTAGCTCCTAAATCCGTGCTTTCATAGTGCATCGGTATAAAATTTTCAACATTATGACCGTCGAGATATTCTTTGAATATCATTTCCCGGCTATAAGTAACACGTATAGCATACCATGCTATATCACCTTGTTTCTTTAATTCTATGTTTTCTTTTTGCTCCAAAATTTTTCATAAAATAATCTCCGGTATAAAAAGGGATTATTTAAGGATATTCTCATATCCCAAAGATGATCGCGATTCACATCGAGACTTCTCTTACTTAATATCTTAGATGTGTAATTTATATACCAGAGATTATATTTTTATAAATAATACACCAAGAACCTGTACTTCTAAGACAAGATAGTTTTTGAATCTTTTGACCCTTCTAAAACTAAGCCGATCACTATTTCAAGAAGTTCTCAAAACAGACTCGGGCAAAATTTAGACGGCTTTTAAAATTCCTATCCTATTTTGGTAAAACTTTGAACAAGTTCCAAATTCATAGACTTTGAAATCATAACTAAAACTTAATAATATCAATAACTACAACAACAACTTTTCTAAACTTTTAATTTTTACAAAAGAATGTTCCTTAGGGACACCAGAAACATATATATCCCTGATTAACAATTGTTTGGCTGTATAATATAAAACACACCTTCAGCTCTGAATCCTGTTTCTATCACAGAAGTAGGACTTTATTATCTTGTATATATAATTAACTGATTAATAGCGTATTAATTTATTATAACGTAAAAAAATAGTTCCCAATATACTTTTATTTAGCTACGTAATATAATATTTGTAATACATACTATAACTTATTACACAATAACCTTTATTTTCATTATCCGAATAATAATTTATATCTGATTTGAATTTAAATTACTGACTTGCAAAATATTGATTTTCAGCACATGTGATTTTAATAGCAAAAAAATGTATATTATTTAATTGGATAAACAAACTTATTTGTCTAAATTTGAACCCGTTTAAGTCCTACTTCTGTGATAGAAACAGATTATTTTCATATGGACTATACTTCTCTTTTCTTCTTTTTTCCAGAATTATCGTCTTTATAATATAAAGAACTAATAATAAATTTATTAGCCTCATCTATAATAGAATTGTCTAAAGATGCCAAATAAATTTGCGTGGTTTTCTCGGATGTATGTCCCATACCGGCACTTATAACAGAAAGAGGTATATTTTTATTTCTTGCGGCTGTAGCCCATGTATGGCGTGCAACGTATGAGGTAAGAGGAGAAGGCAGTCCTAATAAATCGGAAATTTTTTTGAGCTGTTTGTTATAATAACTCAGTGAATTTTGATATTGCCGATATGCTATTTTTTCGTCTGAAGATGTAATAATAGGAAATATATATTCACTTTTTGTTTTGTAATGGTCCATTATCTTTTTCATACATGATTCGATACGAATATTGATAATCTGTCCGGTCTTACGACGAATATATTGTATGAACCCATTTCTTATATTGCTTTTTCTGAGATAAGCAATATCGACAAAAGCCATTCCTCTCGTATAAAAACTAAAAATAAATATATCCCGGGCATAATCCAAAGCTTTATGTTCGGATAAATCCAAATTACTTAAACGAACAATGATTTCCTCATTTACAGCTCTCTTTCGAGTGCGGTCTACTCCGGTATATACTTTCCTGAATATATTTTCAGGATTAAAAAACATTTCTGCAGCAGCTTTATTATACACAGATCGCAATATACGCATATAAAAAGATACAGAATTACGGGTTATACCTCTCTTTCTCAGCCATGAATCATATTCAAGAATAAAATCTTCTGTCATTAAATAAAACTCAATGTCTTGATTATGAAGAAACGAAGCAAAGCTATTTCTCGTGCACATATAATTCCGGGCCGTTCCCAAACATCCGTTCTTTATCAATGATCTTATCTGTTTATCCATAAAAGCAAGAAAAGATTTATCTTGTCTATGTATATGAAATGCTTGTAAGATATCCTTTGCCGAATAATTTGGAAACGATTTAATCATATTTTGTAAAGCAGATACATCGTTCTTTATTCGGAGGTCTATATCCGTTACGTACGAAAACCGATATTTTTCTCTAAAAACGACAGACTGGGACTTTTCATCCCATTCTTCAGGGAACAATTTATACTCTGTTGCAATCCGGACAGACCTCATGCCTTCATGCAATACATAAACCACCGTTCCGGGAACTCCGGAAACAGATGAATGACGTAATTTGATTTTTATAGATACCATAACTTCTAAATATTATATATCAAAAATATATAACATATAGCTGCGTAAATATCATAGAAAAAATCATTTTTTTGTCCAAAGCCTGTCTAAATCTTGTACAGATATTTTTGAATGTTATTTCGAGGAGATTTTCCAAATTCGACCCAAGGAAAATATCAGATAGACTCTAAAACAAGTCTTTAATTAGAAACAAATAATTATTTATTGACGCACGATATCATCATTTTTCATTCGGTTGCCTCTGTAAAATCAGCAAAGCTACCGTTATAATAAAAATACCCAATATCGAATACAAATCGGGATATTCACCCGGAACAAGCAACCAACTTAAAACAACACCGGCAACCGGTACGACAAATTTCCACATGTTCAATTCAGAAACTTTCACTTCTGGTCTCTTAAGCAACGAATACCAAATGGAAAATCCGACTGCCGGAATCAACGCCAACCATATCCATGCAATATAAAACTCTAATGAATAAGGTTTTACATACCAATCTTCTGTAAAAAACGATACAATATACAGAATTAATCCGCCAGAAAAATTAGCAAATGCAGTGAGCATAACCGGAGAAACTTTGTTTCTGTTCTTGGCAACTATAATATTAGTAGATGCCCCTACAATATTACTGACAATCAGCAATATGACTCCATAATAAAACGAAATGTCAGTATGAATAGAACCTCCTTTTGCAAAACTTATAAATACGATTCCGGACATACCTAAAACAATAGCCAAAATCTTACGAAACGACATTCGATCATTTCCCATAGTGAAATGAGCCATAACAGCAACAAAAAACGGACCGCCTCCGATGATAATTGCAGATATGGCAGCGGGGACTTTATTTAATCCCATAAAAAAGAAACCGTACTGTATAAACGTCTGTAAAAAACCGAATAACAGCATATAACGCCACTCTTTCAAATTAGAAATCCAATCGATCTTCTGATATATCAAAAAAGGTATTAACAAAAGTCCGGCCAGCATAAAGCGCATACCGGACAAATGTAACGGAGTTGTATATTCAAATCCTATTTTCGCTCCTGCAAAGGCCGATCCCCATAGTAAACATGCAAAAATCGCCAATATCTTAGTTTTCATGTAATTCTTTATTTTTTTAAACTGCAAAGATAATCTATATATCCTATTTTATTAGACTGTTTTTATATCCTATTATACGACAATCTGATAAGAAAGCGTATTTTTGCGATAGATTTTAAGAGGGTTTATTTCACTTGAACAAAAAAATAATACATATAGATATGGATGCTTTTTATGCTTCCATAGAATTGCGTGATCATCCGGAATATGTCGGGAAGCCATTAGTCGTAGGCCGTCCCGAAAGCAGGGGTGTTGTCTCTGCGGCCAGTTATGAAGCCCGGAAATACGGAATACGTTCAGCCATGTCGTCTGTCAAAGCTCGGAAACTTTGCCCGGATGTAATATTCATACCGGGACGAATGGAGGTATATAAAGAGGTATCTAAACAAATACACGCTATATTCAGAGAATATACCGATATTATAGAACCGTTATCTTTGGATGAAGCATTTCTTGATGTTACAGAAAACAAAAAAAATATCGAATTGGCGACAGATATAGCAAAAGCCATAAAAAGACAAATAAAAGAAAATCTGAAACTTACGGCCTCTGCTGGTGTTTCTTATAATAAGTTTCTTGCGAAAATCGCTTCCGACTATAGAAAACCCGACGGACTCTGTGTTATTCATCCCGATAAAGCAATCAAATTTATCGCATCTCTTCCTATCGAATTATTCTGGGGTGTAGGAAAAACGACCGGAAAGAAAATGCACTTATTAGGAATTCATTCGGGTGCTGATTTACAAAAATGTTCTTTAGAGTTTCTTATCAGTCATTTCGGAAAAAACGGAAATCTATTTTATGATTTTGCTCATGGTATAGATAACAGAGCGGTAGAAGCTGTAAAAATAAGGCAATCGATCGGCTGTGAAACAACTTTTGAAAAAGATTTGACTAGTCCCATGGCTGTTATCATAGAACTTTATCATGTAGCCTGTGAACTGACAGAACGCATCACTCTCAAAAAATTTCAAGGAAACACGCTTACTCTAAAAATAAAATTCAATGACTTTTCACAAAAAACCAAATGTATAAGTAATCATCATCCTTTAACAGACCTTGATGAAATACTGCCTTTAGCAAAAAAACTATTGAAAGAAATAGACATATCGCAACATCCGATTCGTTTACTCGGTTTGTCGGTTTCACATCCGACAGAAAAATTACATCCTCAACAGCTCAGTATCCAATTCTGAAAAACCTTGACCTTAATACTTTTTATTCCGGGCGGATATTCCCTGAAAAATCATTCACATATTATCCTGAACAATATTTTGAACGGACATAAACCTTACAAGAGAAATTTGGCATACATTTTGAATATATTCATTTTTAAAATTTGACAACTTACGAAGTAAAATATTATCTTTATCGGTTACAGAAAATATGACAGATATGACAGTAAAAGAAATAATAAATACCCAGCAAGAGATTTATCGATTGCTTGCAAAAAAACAGATAAAAAAAGTATTCGAACTGTTGTCTGAATTGTCTTCGGTATTGCAAAATTGGACTGTCAACGAAAAACTGAATGAACTGGAAACGTCTTATAAATATATGCTCCAGTATATGTTCGAAGGTATCGAAGATCCTGAACGAGAACAGGTATATAGAAATTTGATTTCATCTTTATTCACTTTAACCGATAAAGTTACCGAATTACTACTCGAAAAAGAATCATTTGGTTTTTATTTTTCTAAAAAAAGATATTTTCAGCTACATCCGGAGATGAGTATTCAGCAACAGTCAGACACATTAGATTCTGCCATTAACAACCTGTCTTTAAACAGTTTATTGAGTGATATAGAAAATAATGTCCAGACGCAAATTGAACTCAGAAAGCAAGTAGAAAAAGCAGAAGAAGAACTTGTAACCAGAATTTGGTGCAACTATCCGGCAACCGAATGGGATTACTCAGCTTTACGTGAAGGATTATCTCCAGAACATTTCCCCGTCGAAACGACTTGTTTAATCATTTCGGCGCTTACTTTAAATCTACTGCATCGGTATGACGAACAAAAATTGGCAATTCTATTAGACGTCTATGAGCAATCGACTAATGAAGAAATACGTCAAAGAGCCTTATGCGGAGTTCTGATTCTTATGTACATATATAAAGCGAGAATAGAACTTTCGCCTTATTTGCTGGCAAGAATCGAAGCTAGCAAAGAAAACGAGCGATTTTGTAAGGAAACACGGACGATCTTTCTGCAATTAATAAAAAGCCGCGAAACAGAACGAATTTCTCGAAAATTTACAGAAGAGCTGCTTCCTGAAATGATGAAAATAAGCCCGTCTATTTATAAAAAGATGAAACAAGACGAGCTAATGAACGACATGAACTCTTTGGATAAAAATCCGGAGTGGCAGGAAATTTTAGAGCAATCAGGAATTGCCGATAAGCTTAAAGAACTGAATGATTTACAATTAGAGGGAGCTGATGTTTTTATGAGCACTTTTTCAGGACTCAAGAGTTTCCCGTTTTTTAAAGAAGCTGCTAACTGGTTTCGCCCGTTTAATACTGAATATACAGCATTGACCAACGTTTTTACCCAAGGAGATAAAGATAATAATTTCAAGAAACTCATTAGTTTATCCCACTTTTTGTGCAATTCGGACAAATATTCTTTCTGCCTCAGTCTCACACAAGTACCGGAAACCCAAAGAGGTATGATGACATCTCAATTCAATGCCGAAGGTATAGAGATGCAAAATATAGAAAAAGACAAACTTTCTCTAAATGCAGATGAAGCTGGGAAAAACATATCAAACCAATATTTACAAGACTTATATAGATTTTTCAAACTTTCATCTTTCCGATCCGAATTTTCAGACCCATTTTCATCTCATATAGACTTATTCCAGGTTTCATTCCTGCAATCTATATTTTCGGATGACAATACATTAAGGTTGATCGGAGAATTTTATTTCCGGAAAGAATATTATGCCGATGCCCTGACAATGTTCAATAAATTACTACAAAACCATCGATCAGACAGTGAACTATATCAAAAAATAGGATATTGCCTACAAATGTCGGGAGAATATGATAAAGCTTTAGACGCATATCTGAAAGCAGAAATGATATATCCCGATAGTCTGTGGACATTAAGGCGAATTGCGTCTTGTTACAGAACATTGAAAAAACCGGAAGCCGCATTAGAATACTACTTGAGAATAGAACAAATGAAACCTGATAATTTATCGATAGAGATGAATATCGGACATTGCTATTTCGAACAAGAGAATTATGATGAAGCTTTGAAATATTATTTTAAAGTCGATTATTTAGACCCCAAAAGCACCAAAGCATGGAGGGCTATAGCATGGTGTTCTTTTTTGGCGGGAAAACAAGAACAAGCCCGGCGTTATTACGAAAAAATACTGAATAATAAACCGACCTCTATCGATTATATGAATGCCGGACATGTAGAATTTGCCCTTAAAAATCTGAATAAGACGATAGAATTATACAGAGAAAGCATAGAGAACGATAAAGGAAATGCGGAATCGTTCCTTAATAATTTCAGGCAAGATGTCAAATATTTGATACAAGCAGGCATATCTGCCAATGATATTCCGTTGCTAATCGACCAGCTCATGTATTCCTTAAACCGATAATCTCCCCCGCCGGAGATTATCGGCTACCTAAATCATCATATAACTTTTGTAGAAATGCCTTACCTGCGTTCTCTTTATTCCCGGTAGTATCTCCTTCTGAAAAAACGGCCTTCCCCGCTTCATTATCATATATGACTTTAGCATCAGAATCCAGATATCCGAATCCGTCCTTGAAGGTATAATAAGCAAATTTGTATTGAGTAGTATCGGCAATATTTTTGCTGAACTTAAAATCTGAATAATCTATATTCATTTGTCCTAAAAGAGTGGCGGCAATATCGATCTGAGAACCATAATCATTTATCACTTTAGAGCCATTTACCACTCCTCCACACCAAACCATAGGAATGTGATGACGGACAATATCAGGCTCTTGAACTCCGGCAGGATATCGCATAGCATGATCAGGCACTAAAATAATCAAAGTATTATTCCATTGGGGCGTTTGACGGAAACGATCGACAAATGCACCCAAGCAACTATCGGTATAAGCCACTGAATTAAGATAAGGATCATCAAAATGATGATACGGGACATCAAAGGGTTCATGACTGCTCAGTGTCAAAAATACTTTCATAAAAGGATGCTTCTGTTGATTTTGTATCAATTCACTGAAACGAATGAAAGTCGTGCCGTCATTTGCCCCCCATTTAGACAATAAATCACTAACCGGGAAATCTTTGTCAGAGACAATGCTTTGAAACCCTGAAGAAATAAAATAAGAACGCATATTGGTAAAATCCGCATCTCCTCCATAAAGGAATTGAATGTCATATCCCTCTTTCCGCAATGATTTAGATATGGCAGGCAGAGATTGAGATTTGACGGGATATTTCATAATAGATGTTGTCGGTTGCGCAGGATATCCGCTTAAAATCGAGACAAGTCCTCTATCTGTTCTAAAGCTATTCGCATAAAAGTTTGTAAAAAATATTCCTTCTTCTGCCAAACGGGTAAGGTTCGGCATTACTCCCGGAACTCCACCCAATTTCTCCATTGCGGTGCCGGAAAAACTTTCCAATATGATTAGTAAAATATCCGGACGCTCACGATTAATCCATCGAACAGAGTCATTTTCAGGGAAATAAACTCGACCGTGTGTCATCTTTGAAAATTCCTTATCTGCTTTATCTGCATCCATAAAACGATATTGCTGTTTAAAATCTTGCCCTTTAGACAAAGATGCCAGCAAACTGAAAGCCGGGTTTATTGCTGCATGATTAAACAACATATTATCACTATAATATACCCTCCCTACATTAATTGTAGAAACCGAAATACCCCCTCGAATCGGGATAAACAGCAAACCGAGTAACAATAAAAACCAACATGTCGATTTGATACGATGTTTACAGAATTTCCATTTCCCAGAACCCTTCACAATCCAATAATTCAACGGATACCAAAAAATCGTAAAATACAGAATGATGCATATAATTCCTAAAATCAAAATCCAAAACGGCACACTCGCCATAGCATCGGCAGGAGACTTCAAATAAAATAAAGGAGTTGCATCCATTCTAAATCCCCAATAGGTATATAGTTCTATATCAGAAATAAAAATGAGAGATAAAATCGCTATAATCAATGCAAAATATCCTTTATAAAACCATTCTGCCCATAATCCTTGTATCCATACTGTCACTAAAGCCACAAATACCGGCAATGCCAAAATATAGCTTGCAACCGAAAGATCGAGAGGAATACCGTGGTATATAACTTGCATCCAATCTATAAGAGAGGCTTTCTCGAATAAATTATAATGGAAAAGCATAAATAGTGGTTTTTGCAACATAAACATGAACATAAACCACAAATATATTTTGAGTAAAAAGAGCAATCGCTGTTTCATGATTTTTTTATTTTTTACACTATACCCGACACAAATGTATACTAAAAGAGAAAAATACACACTTGTACAGAGAGTTTTTACTTTTTAATTAATATAAATTAATAGCTCTTTTATGTTAAAGTATCAATTATTTGAGAACTTTGTCAACTCTAATAAAAAACGTCAAGTCTGTGGATAATGGCCTTGTAGAAATTACGGATAAGTGCCGTAAGAAGAAGGAACACAGTGTTCTCTGC
>ENA-USYP01000505-USYP01000505.1-human-gut-metagenome-genome-assembly--contig:-NODE-505-length-37607-cov-7.704503_pt1 | contig 37607 bp, 23 predicted proteins | sample MGYA00250065_ERZ773512 | MGnify/ENA primary metagenome ERZ773512 (study PRJEB29103, sample SAMN06112003) | human gut metagenome | biome: human gut; feature: ankylosing spondylitis patient; material... | reverse complement strand
CATCCTACCGTGCTCACAGCCACTGCGCCGCCCTTGCTGATGCCGTCGAAGCACCAGCGGAAGCTGTCCTCGTCCGAATGAAGAAATGCTTTTTTCCACTTCATATAAATTTTCCCATAATTTTTTCATCTCTTCTATTCCGGGCAGATACCAGTCAGAAAAAGTTCCTGTTCCTGTATCTTGGTTGGTATAGTCGAGACAGAGTTTTGCGGCACTCTCTGAGTGACCGCCTTGACTTGTGATTGATGAAGAATTCTTATTTCCATCGACCCGGCTGCCGGCCGCTTCCGATCCTATTTCTTGTGTAAGGACATTACTCCATATCTGTTCCTTACTGAGATCCTTCAGACTGACAATAAGTCCGTGTTCTCCGGTAGAGTCTAACCAGAAAATTATACCTCCGCCATAAAGTTCTCCGATATGGCGCTCTGAGCGGATAGGCACAATATTGCCCTCTTCATCGGTTATGTTTGCTGCTGTTTTGGCATGCAGAGCATAAGGAACACTTAATAATTGACTGATTCCGGAAAGACTGTATGTATTATCGTTCTTGACATCGGCTTCTACTTTGAGAAAATAAGAGTCTTTTCCCCATTCTATAGCGGAAAATGTATTGGAAGCTGTGTTTTCGGTGTCGGTATCTATAATCCCTGTTCCGATTTCGAGAGAAACCAATCCATTTTCGTTGGTTTGTATATTATGACTCTCCGTGTATACTGCAGGAGATGTAGTAGAACCCTTTAAAATACTGATTCTCAATTTAACAGACTGGTTTCTGATTAACATCCCTTCACTGTCGCGCACAATCGCTTGATAGCTGAATTTTTCAGGTGCTTGTGCATATAAATAATGCAAACTTGTTAATAAAAAAATTAAAATAAGTAGATGCTTCATGGCTTGTTTATAATTTAATCATTTGACTTTTTACCATTATATTTCCGTTCTTTATTATGGTGAATATATAAAAGCCGGGTTTTAACGGTATATTTGTTTTATTGCTTGTGATACTCCCTTTTCTAATCAATAAACCCTTGAGGTCATATATGTTATAAAACAAATTTTTTTCGAAAGTATTTAATTGAATAATACCTTCGGAATGGGTCGGATTAGAAAATATACGGATGCCGGAAGAGGCTGTATCGTAATCTGTTAAAAAAGTATTGTTTTCTTTATTTTCTAATATACCACTCAATATCTCGTCGATATAGGGTTGTTGTATTCCGTGTGACAATGTACCGTAATCGTTTTTTACCGATGATATGATGATTTGTCCCACTGAATAACTAATAGAACCGTCGCTGTTTGAGAAAGAATTACCCGCCGTAATCAAACAGTTTTGGGCATTAGAACAAAATGCGGAGATAAACGAGATGCAAAAAATGAGATAGGCTTTTTTCATAGGTATCACAGTTAGTTATTTTATGTACAAAATAAATCGATAATAGAAAAAAGTAATGTCAGCATTGTTCAATTTTCTGTGGGTGGACGATATTTGAATGGTATTTTTGTTGATAAAAAAAGTAATTTGGTTTATTTCTGCTTTTTTCTATATTTTGAATATATTTTATATTATGCTGATAGCGAAAAAAAATGTAATATTGCATTCGTTAACCGAAAGAGGCCTTTTTCGTATGGATAATAGAATATTGAAAATCATATTTGTTTTGACGGTGCTGGTCGTTTCCGTAAAAGCCGAAGAAAAACGTTTATTTACAAAAATATCATTGGAACAGGGGTTATCCCAAAGTACCGTCCTGGATATCGCTCAAGATTCTTTGGGATATATGTGGTTTGCTACGCGGGACGGATTGAATCGTTTCAATGGGTATGAATTCAATATATATAAATCAGACCCTACCGATACATTATCGATAAGTTCCGATGTTATTTATAGTTTATGCGTAGATGATAATAATCGTATTTGGGCAGGTGGGGAAAACGGAGTAAGTTATTATAGTTACGATACAGGAACATTTAAAAATTATGTTTTATTTAATTCTACCGATCAAAATTCAATAAGAGGAATTGTTGCTGATGGCACTGATATATGGTTGGGCTCATCTTTTGGAAGTATATATTTGTTAGATCGGGAATCTGATATTTTCCATAAAATAGCGTATAAATTACCAGGAAAACCGTTGAAGTCGATAGCCAAAATATCGGATGACGGTGATTTTATTCATGTTTGCAGTCGAGAGGGATTATTCCGTTTTGATAAAAGAACTTTCGTGATGAATCCGGTTCTGATAAACGGAAAATTGTTGAGTGTACATGATGTCGTGCGTGACTCTAAAGGAGGTGTTTGGGTTGCTACTGATGAATTCGGAATATTTTATTTGGATAAAAATGACCGGGTACGCAAACATTTCCATAAGCAATCGGGTGAGAATCTTTCTCTTTTGAATAATAAAATACGAGCATTATCCATTGACAATGCCGGTGATGTCTGGATCGGTACTTTCAAAGGTCTGAGCATTTTAAATACAAAAACTTCTTCAATAGAAAATTACACAGAAGAGAGAGGAAATCCGTTCTCGTTGAGTCAAAATTCGGTGCGTGCCGTTTTTGTTGACAGAGAAAATGGGGTTTGGGTCGGTACATATTATGGCGGAATAAGTTATTACAGAAAAGGTAATGTGAAGTTCCATACTGTCAATATGAATGGAGGAGAAGTGAAATTGAACGATAATGTCGTAAATTCTATTAAGGAAGGTCCAGACGGCTCTATATGGATAGGAACCAATGATCATGGATTGAATCGTTGGGATAGAAAAAATAATAAAATGATTTATTATTCCAATATTCAAAAGAAAGGACTGAATAATATAAAGAATATACTTCCGTTAAAAGATGGAACTTTGTTGATTGGAGAACATTGGGGTGGAGTGTGCCATTTTAATCCGGTGACAGGAAATATAAAAGTTTTTAAAAAATCCGAGGATTCATATACCATTACCGATAATAGGGTCGATGCTCTTTTGATGACTCGAAAAGGTGAAATATGGGTGGGGTCTTATAACGGTCTGTTTAGATTTGAGCTGGAATCGGGTAAGTTTATTCCTTTCCATAAAGATGTTCGGGGAAATAAATTGTCATCTCGTAGTATTTTGACTTTATTGGAGGATGCCTATCAAAGAATTTGGATCGGCACATTCAACGGATTGAATGTGTATCACCGGGATTCAGGTCTTATAGAAACGTTCTTATATAGTGCCGATGACTCTACGTCATTGAGCCGTAATGAAATAACTTGTATTTTTGAGGATTCGAAAAAACATATTTGGGTAGGAACAAGCAAAGGCCTCAACTTATTTGATGAGGTAACTCGTTCTTTTAAACGATTTACAACCAAAGATGGGTTAAGCAATGATTTTATTTGTGCATTATTGGAGGACGAAAGAGGTAATCTTTGGATTTCTACCAATAAAGGACTGAATAAACTCAATATGGAGAGTGGTAGATGTCAAAGATTTGTAAAAGACGACGGTTTACAGAGCAATCAGTTTAACCACGCTTCCGCTTGTCGTACATCCGACGGAATGATGATGTTTGGGGGGATTAACGGTATTACGACATTTTATCCTGAAAATATTACAGATACGCAAATTAATGATTCGATTTTATTTACAGATTTGTTACTTAATAATAAACCTGTGTATCCGGGAGATAAAACGGGAATACTTCGGCAACATATCGTGAAAACGGATAGGTTTGTATTAAAAAACGATCAAAATGTATTTACAATCAGGTTTTCCGCTATTAACTTTAATACGAATAATCATGTGAATTATCAGTATCGATTAAAGGGTGAACGTGATACATGGACACTTATATCGGGAAATTCTCTTACCTTTTCAGATATTGCTCCCGGTAAATATACCTTTTCTGTAAGAGTCGATCCGGCCATGGTTACGGATGGAAATCCCCGTGTTTCTTCAATAAATATAGAGGTCTTGCCTCCTTGGTGGCAACATCCGTTGATGTATGTTGTTTATTTTATATCTATAGCCGGAATTTTGTTATTTGCCTATCGAATAGTAAAAGGGCGGGTCAGAATGCATAATGAGTTGCAGATCGAGAAAATAGAGAAGCAGAAAATGGAGGAAATGCAAAAAATGCAGATGCAGTTTTTTATGAATATCTCCCATGAATTCAAAACACCGTTGACTCTGATCTTATCTCCCCTTGAAAAGTTGAAGACCGCCTGTGTACATGATGAATGGAAAAGTCGCCAAATAGAACTTATATATAAAAATGCAATCTCTTTACGTTCTTTGATAGATCGCTTAATGAGTTTCCGGAAAGCTGAGTCGGGACATGTAAAATTGCGGGTTGCAAAAGGCGAGATAATAGAAGTATTGTCACGTATATATTCTTCTTTCTATACTATGGCAAGAGGAAAAGATATTAATTATACTTTTAATACCGATCGGAAAGAACTGGTTACTTTTTTTGATAATTATGTGCTGGAAAGAGTATGTTACAATTTACTTTCCAATGCGTTCAAGTTTACGCCTGCAGGCGGTGATATTTCTTTCAATGTGAAAACTTCTCAGGAAGAAATAATTATTTCGGTGAAAGACTCGGGAAAAGGAATCCCGAAAGATCAGCAGCAACTGATCTTTGAACGTTTTTATAGCGTAGCGGATAATGAGATGGTCGGAGGAACCGGAATAGGACTTACTTATGCCAAATTGTTGGCCGAAATACATCACGGATCTATCGAAGTAGAAAGCGAAGAGGGCAAAGGTGCAGAGTTTTCTTTCAGATTTCCTTTGGCCGAAAGTGCTTATTCGGCTGCTGAAATAACAGAAATAGAGGGGATATTGAAAGACCCGGATATCTCGTTTACTCCGGATATCCCCGATGCGCCTTATGTTTTGTCGGAACATATTCATCAAGACAAATTGTCTTCTATACTTGTTGTCGATGATAATTTGAATATTACGAGTTATTTGTATGACAATCTTTCGTTAGAATATAATGTGGATGTTGCCCATGATGGAGAGGAAGCTTTGCGTAAGGTAAATGAGCGGGATTACGATATGTTGATTTGCGATGTTATGATGCCGAAAATGAATGGAATTCTTCTGTGTAAAAAGATAAAGCAAAACATAAAGACATGTCATATACCGGTTATTATGCTTACTGCAAAATCTGATATGGAATATCAAGTAGAAGGACTGGAAGTCGGGGCTGATGATTATATCGCTAAACCTTTTTCTTTGAATTTGCTTGAGACTAAAATCCGCAATATAATAAATACACGAAGACGTCTGAAAGAATTATATAAAAACAGCATAGATGTAGTTCCGGATAAAATAGCTTACTTTCACAAGGATCAGGAATTTTTATCAAAAGCTGCCGCATTTGTCGAAGAGCACATCGCCGAGCCTGATTTCTCCGTTGAGTCGTTAGCCGAGTTGATGTGTATGAGTCGTTCTAATTTGCATCTTAAATTTAAAGCTATTACGGGTGATTCTATATCGGAATTTATCAAAAAAATACGTTTCCGTAAGGCTGTCGAACTTTTGGAAAGCGGGAAATATAATGTGACCGAAGTAAGTATGATGACAGGTTTTTCTACACCTTCCTACTTTACGAAAGTATTTAAGAAAAAATTTGATTGTTTGCCTACGGAGTATAAAAAACGGCAGCAGTAAGGTGCGGGAATGTAAACAAAAGCAGATTTGGGAATATCGGTAAAAACGGGAAAAAGGTTTGTTATATTACCGAATATAGATAATTTTGATACCCTCCTCTATTGGAATCTGTGGTCAGAGTGATATGTAAATAAGGATTATAGGATGATTTTTATATTGTTCCCATACGGAAAGTTCCGTATGGGATTTTTTGTTTTTCAAAGTCTTTTGAACAGAAGTGCGGATAATTTCAACAAAAGTACAATTTATTTACAAAGAATAAATACAACTTCAACATCAGTCTGTATGTGTTAAAATGAATGTATGTAATATTGTATAATCGAAAAAAAATCAATCGATTCAAAAGACTAAGGGCCTGTATAAATTTTACTCGGGTCAGGGTTAAGAGTTTCTTTCGAGAATGTTTTGGGGTTTTTAGAAAAAGATGGCAGATTATCTGACGAGTGAAAATGAGAGGTGAGATCGAAAGAATACAAAAAATGACCTGATAATATTTTATTGTTGGAAAATTTAGACAAGTGTACAAATGTACGGCTGGATTTAATATTTAATATCAAAAATACACAACGATGAACAGACGCAAATTTATCAAAAGTACAGGATGGAGCGTAATGGGACTGGCCATGTCGGGCACTTTGTTAAGTGCATGCAATCCTGAAAGCCGGGAAAAAACAAAAGCTGCTGCTAAGATAGATCCTAACGGACTGAAAGTTTTTTGGGGCGATATACATAATCATTGTAATATTACTTATGGACACGGAGATATGCGGTTGGCATTCGAAGCTGCCAAACAGCAACTCGATTTTGTTGCGGTCACTCCACACGCCATGTGGCCGGATATACCCGGTAAAAACGATCCTCGATTGACTTGGGTTATCGATTATCACGTCGGCGCTTTTAAACGCCTTCGGGAAGGAGGATATGAAAAATATCTGAAAATGACTGAAGAATATAATCAGGAAGGTAAATTTCTGACATTTCCTTCTTACGAATGCCACAGTATGGAGCACGGTGATCACGTAGTCTTATCTTATGAACAAAATTTTCCTTTGGTCGAATGCACATCAGTAGAAGACTTGAAAAAGAAATTAAAAGATAAAAAGGTTTTCGTCACTCCTCATCATATGGGTTATGAAAAAGGATACCGCGGATACAATTGGGATTGCTTTACAGAAGGAGACCAGACTCCGTTTGTCGAAATTTTCTCCCGGCACGGTTTGGCAGAGAGCGATCAGGGAGACTTCAACTATCTGCACGATATGGGTCCCCGCTCTTACGAAGGGAGTGCATTATGCGGTCTCGAGAGAGGTTTTAAGTTCGGTTTTATCGGCTCTACAGACCAGCATGCCGGTTATCCGGGAAGTTTTAGCGACGGACGTATAGGCGTATTAGCCAAGTCTCTAAACCGAGACGACATATGGGACGCCATGAAAAATCGTCATGTATATTGTGCTACAGGAGACAAGATCTACGTTGATTTTCGCATCAACGACGCTATCATGGGAGATGTCATCAGAGGAAACAACCGGAATATTTACTTAAACGTAGAATCTGCCAATTATATCGACTATATCGATTTAGTGAAAAACGGAGAATGTATTGCCCGTTTAAATGGTCCTATGCAAACTATTGTTCCGGCTGAAGATACGATCCGGGCCAAAGTAAAAATAGAATTCGGATGGAACAGAGAAGAAGAGCCTGTGCGTTGGGACGGTTTCATAGACATATCCGATGGTAAGATCAACGTCGCTACCCCGTGTTTCCGAGGTGCAGCCTACACCTCCCCACAAGCAGACAAGGTGGGTCACGAAGATGAGACCAAAGTCAATAAAATACTGAACGTGACAGACAAACGGGTAGATGTGGAAATGTATTCTACAAAAAATCCGAATACGATGACTCCCGCCATGCAAGCTATAAACCTGGATGTTACCATGCCTAAGAGTGGAAAAATCAGAGTATCTGTCAATGGAAAAGAATTCAGTTATACATTGGCTGAATTGTTGGCCGGTTCCAAGTCTCATTTTATGAGAGGTTGGTTGAGCGAGGCGGTTCTCTTCAATCGAGCAGCTCCGGAAAATGCTTTCATGATAGAACATGTCATGAGTGACAACCGACCGGCAAGAGATACCGACTACTATTATGTACGTGTTCGTCAACGTGACGGACAATGGGCATTCAGTACCCCTATTTGGGTAGAAAGGGTATAGTTATGAAATATGCCATAGGAATAGATTTAGGAGGAACTTTTATCAAATATGCTGTTATCGACGAAGAGGGACATTTCTTGTATAATGGGAAACTTCCCTCTTTGGCATGCACGTCTAAAGAAGCCGTTATCGGACAGCTAAAAAGTGCCGCAACAGAATGTATCCATTTTGCAAATACAGAAAGTGTTTCTCTTTGTGGTATAGGGGTAGGAACTCCGGGTATTACCGATGAAACAAACCGTACGGTATTGGGTGGAGCTGAAAATATCGTAGGTTGGGAAAATGTTCCTCTTGCCGATATTTTAGAAAAAGAGACCGGGCTTCCGGTCAGTGTTGCCAATGATGCCAACATGATGGGATTGGGAGAACAAGCCTTCGGTGCGGCTAAAGGTTGCTCTGACGTTCTTTTTATTACTGTCGGAACCGGCATAGGCGGAGCTGTTATCATAGACAATAAATTATATGGAGGATACAAGAACCGGGGGACGGAAATCGGACATATTCCTCTCATTGCCAACGGAGAACCCTGTGCCTGCGGAAGCGTAGGATGTCTCGAAACCTACGCTTCGACTACGGCCCTCGTGCGTCGCTTTGTCCGTCGCTGTAAAGAACAGAATATTCAATTAGAAAGAGAACCTGATGGCAAATCGATTATGAAGCTTTACCGGGAAAAACACCCTGTAGCCATAGAATCGATGAACGAACATTGGAGTTTTCTCGGTCATGGTATTGCCGGATTAGTAAATATATTCAGTCCGCAAAAAATTATCATTGGCGGTGGAATTTCTGAAGCCGGTGACTTGTACATTGCACGCATAGAACAAGAAGTTGCCTTATATTCCATAGCCGACTGTCGAGTAAATACAAAAATATGCGCTGCAAAGCTTGGAAATAAAGCCGGCACTATGGGGGCTGCCCGGATGGCTTTTCAGATTAGTAAAAAATAGAGAAATTCTTTAATCTTATGAGAAACTATAAAGTTGTAGCATTAATCATGCTTTTCTGGTTTGTAATATCATTTATTACAAACATTCTGGGACCGCTCATTCCCGACATTATCAGTAATTTCGACTTGAAACAATTCACCCTTGCCGGATATATACCCATGTCATTTTTCTTGGCTTATGCTGTCATGTCTATTCCGGCAGGAATTATGATAGAAAAATTGAGTGAAAAAACAGTCCTTTTAATAGGCTTTACAATGCCTTTCATCGGCTCGCTGTTGTTTGCCCTTATTCCTTGCTACCCTGTTTTATTAGCGTCTTGCTTTATTATCGGGTTGGGAATGGCTATGTTGCAAACAGTAATCAATCCGTTGACTCGGGTTGCCGGAGGTGAAGAAAACTTTGCGTTCTTTTCTGTGATGGGACAATTGGTTTTCGGCTTTGCCTCTTTTATAAGCCCTTTCGTATATTCTTATTTAGTGCGAGAACTGACAATACCCGGAACCGATAAGAACTTTTTTATAAATTTTCTTGCCGGCATTACCTCTGAACAATTACCTTGGGTATCTTTGTATTGGGTATTTACAATGATTCTCATTGTTATTTTGCTGATTGTCATCGGAAACCGTTTCCCGAAGATGACGCTGAAGGATGATGAAAAATCTGGATCTTTAACCTCTTACAAGACATTGCTTCGCAATAAATACGTTTACTTATTCTTTTTAGGAATATTTTGTTATGTTGCCACAGAACAAGGTATAGCCAACTGGATTTCTAAATTTTTGGAAGATTATCATGGTATAGATCCTCAGAACGAAGGAGCTTCTATTGTGGGTTCTTTTTGGGGATTGATGTCTTTGGGTTGTGTATTGGGGCTTTTGCTTCTAAAACTGTTCGATTCTAAAATCGTGCTTCGTTATGCCGCTTCTTTTTCCATAATTTTATTATTATGCGCATTGTTCGGATCTACAAAAATATCGATGTTTTGTTTTCCGTTGATAGGGTTTACAATATCGGTTATTTTTTCCATTGTCATGTCTTTGGGGCTTAATTCCGTATCAAAATATCATGGCTCGTTTGCCGGAATTCTTTGTTCTGGTATTGTCGGCGGTGCTGTCGGACCGGTTATTGTCGGTTTTCTGGCAGATATTTTCGGTTTACGGGTAGCCATGCTTGCGATGACAATTACATTAGGGTATATTATCAGTATCTCTTTTTGGGCGAAACCTTTGGTTAGTAACAAAACGGTTTCGCTAAAAAAAATTTTACATCATAAAAGATGATTGGTTATGAAATTGAATAATGATTTACTTTTAGGCAGTATTTTAAGTCTGTTTACCGTATTCGGGGTTCAGGGAAAGGTTGTTTTGCCCTCGATATTATCAGACAATATGGTATTGCAGCAACAGTCAGAAGTGAAGCTTTGGGGAACGGCTACGGGCGGTTCTACGGTAACGGTGACTCCTGGATGGGGCGGAAGTTATACGGCAAAGGCAGGAGAGGAAGGAGAATGGGAAATAAAGCTTCCTACCCCGAAAGCCGGAGGTCCTTATTCTATAAAGTTCAGCGATGGAGAAACCACGACATTAAATAATGTACTGATAGGAGAGGTCTGGCTCTGTTCCGGACAATCGAATATGGTGATGCCGTTAGACGGATTTGTTAATCCTGTTCAACCGGTTAACAAGGCAGAGGAAATCTTGCCGTCGGCGACACCGGCTACTCCGATTCGGGTATTTACTCTTCGTCGTATAAGATCAAAAACGGAGATGAATGATTGTACTGGGAGTTGGGGAGAACATACCGACCGGACATTGCGAAAGACGAGCGCAGTAGCCTATTTTTTTGCTAAGGATCTGTACGAGAGGTTAGGGATTCCTGTAGGAATAATCGTATCGGCATGGGGTGGAACACCGATAGAGGCTTGGATATCTCCGAAAACTTTGTCCGATTTTAAAGAGATCGATTTATCACATTTGACAAACGACAAGAATATAAATGCTCAACGGGGCTGTGTCTTATATAACGGCATGATCGCCCCATTACGGAAATTGTGTATAAAAGGAGCTATTTGGTATCAAGGGGAAAATAATCGGTTCAATCCGTTTTTGTACGAACGCTTGATGCCTGCTTTGGTGAAAGATTGGCGTAATGTATGGCAACAAGGGGAATTTCCGTTTTACTATGTACAGATAGCTCCGTATGATTATGAGCCCGATAATCGACAAGACAGGAGTGGGGCAGCCCTTCGGGAAGCGCAGTTGCACAGCATGTCTCAGATTCCGAATAGCGGTATGGTTGTGACGCTGGATATCGGAGAGAAAAATTGTATCCATCCTGCAGAAAAGGAAAAAGTGGGCCAGCGGCTGGCCGCTTGGGCATTATCTAAGACATACGGGATAGAAGGAATTAGCTGCTCCGGTCCGGTTTATAAAACATTTGAAGTATCAGGGGATAAGATATCGTTGAATTTTGAGACCTCTTCTAAGCTGCGTATCATTGATATGGAACCTGGAATTTTCGAAATCGCCGGTGCGGATAAGGTTTTTTATCCTGTTAAAGCCGAAGTTTCAGAAAAAGGTAAAGACGTTATAGTGTTTGCTGATGAAGTAAAAAATCCGGTAGCCGTTAGATACGGATACAAGAATTATGTAAAAGGTTGTTTATTCGATTCTGAAGGATTGCCGGCTTCTTCATTTAGAACAGATAATTGGTGACAAAGTTCTAAAAAAGGATTATTCGTTTTTTTTATTTATGATTATTCTTTCCAAAATATGATGTATTAGTGTGTTTTTTGTGTTTTAGAGTATGTCTGAAAATTTATTCGAGTCAGGATTAGGAGTTTCTTTCGAGGTTGTTTTTTCCGTTTTTATAAGGACGAGCTATCTGACGAGTGAAAACGGGGAAGCAGACCGGAAGAAAATGTAAAAATAACTTGATAGTGTTTCTTTAACAGAAAAATTTAGACAAACTCTAAGTATCCCTTCGGTATCATAATGAGCCGAAGGGTTTTTTGTAGCCAAATCATAAATTGATATATAGAAAAGGAACGCTGCCGATAATACAAGCATCATTTTATTATCAATAAGTCAATAAAATTTCAAAAAATAGCCGTTTATTGGTAGAAGTAAAGCGTTTTTTCTTGTCAAGAGAAAAAGAAGCATGCCGTTAATATATCATATCTTCGTTTCGTAGATTATGATTTTAGTATAACATAAAAGTGTCTGTGGATGATAGACAGATTAAGAAAGTAAAAAAGGCCGTATTTCTTATGAAAGAAAAACAGCCTTAAAAAAGATTGCGAATTATTTTGTTGATTTTGTTTTTACTTTAGAGTCATGAATTTCCAGGTTACTTTACCGATATTGTCTGGTTTACCCTTTTCTGCCTTCGATATATACCCTTTTAGTTTTCCGTTTTTATCCCGATTAACTTTGATTTCACGCCAAGAATATTCGCCTTTTTCATAGTCGAAAGTTTCTCCGTCATCATCATAAAGACGATACGAACCGTCGGCTTTCCCGTAATGGCGTATTTCGAGGTCAAATTTTTCTCCGCTTTTAGGCGTGTGTAACATCGGATTCATAAAAGGTATTATAGCTCCGTCTTTCACAAATACCGGTATCTTATCCAAGCCGGGTGTAACGGTAATTATTTCTCCGTTTCCTGCATAATCGCCTGTATAAAAGTCATACCAGTTACCTTTGGGTAATACTACTTTACGTTTTTTTTCACCGTAAAACATAGGTGCTACCAATAAATATTCTCCGGCCATGTACTGATCTTTGATTTCTTGAGAGACAGCTTCTAAATACGGATTTTTTTCTAAGTCCGTTACCTTTATTTCTTCGATGATAGTCTGTTCCGTATTAAAACCCGGTTCTAAGTTCATGGCTCTGAACGGAGGGATTCCGTCAAAATGATAACGGGCAAATTCTGTATACCAATAAGGAATCATACGCATACGCAGAAGCATGAGCTCTTTAACTTGTTCGGCTACATCAGGAAATGACCAAGGTTTCAGCCCTTTAGACCAGGCATTTAGCATGGCCATCGGTGAAAAAACTACACTTTGGAATCGGCGCAGCCAATCTTCCGAGTTGTCAGATCTACGTACTTCCGGTGTCCATAGTATCCCGATGAATCCTGAATTGATGAGTGCCGTAATAAAGTCACGATGATTATAATAATCATTATAGATGACATAAGGTAAAGAGTTGCCTCCCGCATTAGATCCTCGTACCAGACCGTATGTCCTTTGATTGTGTTTTTTGTATATGTCGTATGAAATTTTCTGTACCCATAATCCGTAAGTTTGGCGCATTTGTTCGGCAGTAACTCCACTGGGAAATGTCGCTACGTCAGGCCACAAATGACGGTCTCCGCCATCGACTTCGTCTATTTTATACCCGCTGACACCTATATTGAAGTGTTCTTTTTCCAGTTTATCCTTCCATATCGTACGTGCTTCTTCATTGTTGAAGTCAGGAACAATACCGCACCATACGGTATGCGAACAACTGAGAGGGTAGAGTGCTTTATAAATGCTTGAAGAAGGAGATATATAAGGATTGGTCCAGAGATTGACACGTACTCCTTTGTCTTTCATCTCTTTTATGAATGTTGCTGGGGCAGGGTAGCGATTTTTATCCCATTCAAAAGTACAAGGATAAGCTTTACTTTGCCATCCCGGTTCTAATCCCATAAAATCCAGAGGATATCCTCTGTGTTCAAATTCGTCGGTCTCTTTTTTTACCTGTTCCGCAGAAAAAAGAGATTGGGTACGTTGTGTAAATCCCAGTCCCCAGCGAGGAGGCATAGCCCCTCCACCGCAAAATAGATTATATCGGCGTATCGCATCCATTGGAGTAGGACCGGCGAGAAGATAAATTTCTACTCCTTCGGCAGGTATTAGTATCGAAACGGCATCCGAATAAGCTTTTGTCGTCCATTTCTTATCGGTGTTGCGGTCTCTCGCTATATCTGCATTGGGGCTGTCTTTACGAATACCGCTTCCGGCATACACCTTAATGTAACGAGCCGAATTGATGAGTACGCCATATCCCGAGCTGGATACATAAAACGGTACAGGGGCATGAGTCCGCCCGTCATCTCTTTCATGATAATGATCTACATGCAGTTCCAATATCCTGCCACGTTGATGCACAGTTTTAAAATTAAGTCCGAAACCGTAGATTTGCTCTTCTTTTTCCAAAGGAAAGCAGAGAGCGGTTTTCCCGTCTTGTATGTTCCCTGTGATTTTATCCGAAATCGGGGGAATATCGGCATTCGGTAACCGTAAGAGTCCTTCTTTGAGCGGAGAACATTCCGCTACGCTTAACAATGAATATTTTTCAGGAGTACCGACTACTCCTTTCCACACGCCGGGCTCTATGGGTTGCCAGTCTATTTGCGCTTGGCCGATCAAAGGTAATAAGGACGCAAATAAGCCTAAAATTAAACTCTTTTTCATGTTTTCTATTCGATAGATAAATGGTCTTGTGTAAGGTATTTGATATATTTTGTCGAAAATACTTATCTTCAGCTTTCATGGTTCAAAGATATCTGATTGTAAAAGCCGGAATAGCTATATTGGTTTATTGAAGTATTCCCGCAAATCCGCCGTCTTCAAGGAGGTCTACAGTCACAGTGCCGTTCACGGTTATGGTTTTGTTTCCGAAAGAAGTCCCGTTAGCCCCGTCGGTAATAAGGACGAGCTTTTTATTCCGGAATTCATCAGGCAGAGTAAAGGATAATTTACGTTTTTCCCGTTTTCCGCTGATGCCGGCGATATACCATTGGTCACCTTTGCGCCGCAATACAATGACATGGTCTCCCGGATATCCGCTGACGAGCCGGCTCTCATCCCATGCACATGGGACTTTCTTTAAAAACTCTTTGGGTTTGTCCGGTAAAGAATGGTACATTTGTTCGTTATCGGCAAAGCATTGAAAACCCGATTCGAAGACTACGGACAAAGCAATCTGATGAGCATAGGAGGTACGAGGAATCCCCGGATTTTTAGCTCCCGGATTCTTGATCGATAAGATGACCGGTGTGTAATCCATCGAACCCACCACATTGCGTGTAAAAGGTAATATTGTATGGTGTGCCGGAGCCATATCGCAACGGTATTGTTGTCCCATGCCTTCAGCGCCTTTGACGGCTTCCATGGTCAATAAATGAGGGTAAGTGCGCTCAAATCCTCGTGGAAGAGTAGCTCCGTGAAAATTGACCATAAGATGATTGTCCATGGCATCCTTCAATATGTCGATATAGAGTTTCATTGCTTTTTGTTTATCCGTATCGAAAAAATCAACTTTGATACCCTTTACTCCCAATTGGCTGATTCGTTTCATTTCTTCTTTTCTTAAAACCGGATTTGCCATTATGGCATTCGGTTTTTCTTCGCTTCCGGCATTTGAGGCATACCATAACCATACGCCTATACCTGCATGGTTGGCATATTTTACCACATCTTCCATAGTCCCGCCGTCTTTCATGTTGGGCCAACCGGCATCGATCAACATATATTCCCAAGTCATTTCTTTGCTCAGATCGGCATATTTTAACTGTCGGTTATGACTGCGCACTTTCTTCTCCGACCACCAGCTCCATGAAGACCGTCCGGCCTTTATCCAGGACTGGTCTTCAATAACCGATCGAGGGTTGAGATGTGTCACCATTTGCGAGGTGAAAATCGTGTTCAGATCCTTTCCTACGATAATGCTTCGCCAAGGAGATTTCCAGGGAAGGGTAGAGGTCGGTTCTGATTTGTCGTTAGGATATACGGCCTCTTCTTTTTCCGGGAAACGGATTTTGTAAGTGTTATTCTTTCCGCTGTTATCGACATGTGTAGCCGGATAGTTGCCGTCAATCTCCGCTTCGGTTATTAGCATCCATAACCCGTTTGTATTGAACAGCATCGGGAAAGCCCAGCCCGATTCTTGTTTCGATTTGCTTCGGATCGGAATTTCGCATTCCGCATATTCCTCATAAGAAATACGTTGCCTGTCATTCAGCATATACGGAAATATCCAGGCTTTTCCGTTGGTAGGAACTGCAAATTCGGTCAATTCGTTTTGAATGGTATGTATTTTATTATCTTTTCCTGTAAAAGCATATCGGAAAGCAGCCCCGTCATTATATGCCCGCATAATGATGTCGAAAGGTTGCCCGTTTTTATCTTTGAACGATAAAATTCTCTCGGTACAGTGGTCTGTCGTGCTCAACTGTTTACCGACTTTCAATTCATAATTTTCTTTGATTTCCCGAGGCTTTGATGCCGAGATAAATACGGGAGATTTGCCTATATCCGTACCGTTCATGATCATTCCCAGCCTCGAAGGCTCTACTGCAGTTTTTTTATCATATTCAATATGATAAGAAAGGGTGTTGTCTTGTCCTTTCTCGATAGAAAGCAATACTTTTTGGTCAGGAGAAGAAACCGACCACTTTGTCGTATTTGCACTCATTATATCTTGAATGAAAAAGAGTGAAATTATCACTGCCGGTGTAATTCGAATATATTTTTTCATAAGACTAAAAATTGAATTAATTATCGAAAGAATTTTCTTTATCGTTATCCTTTTTTCTCTTTCGCCCAATCAGATACTATCCCAAGACCGATAAAAGAAATTTTATTTTATCCATTTGGTTAAAGTTTGATATTTTTTAAGTCAATATAACGTTTCAAAGCCTCCAAGAAATAATAATCCGCATAATTTATGGGAGTATCAATCTCAGACCCGTTAGGCAACGAACCTGTTGAATGCCGCAGTATAAAGCCTTCATTTTCTCCAACCTTAGACAAATATTTTTCACTCGAAAGCGACTTTAGTATTTTCTCGGCATAAAGCAAGTAAAGATTGCCATCCGTCACCATTGTACTCAATTCAAGAAAGGCCGAAGCTGTGATGGCAGCTGCAGAAGCATCTCGCGGAGTTTCTTCCGTTATCGGCGCATCATAATCCCAATATGGAATCGCATCGTCAGTCTTTACACGTTCCATAATCATATCCGCTATTTTCACTGCTCTATTCAGGAAAGCCTTATCCTTTGTTTCACGATAACAATATGTATAGCCATATACTGCCCAAGCCTGACCTCGAGCCCAAGAAGAATTGTCGTTTTTGCCCTGGAATGTCTGTTTGCATTCAACAGTTCCATCATTGTTATAACTGACTACATGCCAACAAGTATAATCTGGTCGAAAATGATTATCTTTCGTTTTATTGGCATGTTGCACAGCTATATTCTTATACTTTGATATACCTGTCAATTTAGAGGCCATGAATAAAAGGTCCAAATTCATCATATTATCAATGATAACAGGATAGTTCCATCTCCCGAAGTCCCAGGAGCGAATTGCGCCGATTTCTTTATTGAAACGAGTGCACAAACTATTGGCGGACTCTATCAAGACATCTATGATCGTATCGTTGGGGGCTAAACGGAAAGCATTGCCATAACTACAGTTTATCATAAAACCGATATCATGATTACCTGTATAAGTTCTGACGGGATACAACAAATTTGTATATCGGATGGCATATTTTTTTAAATCTTCATTTTTTGTTAATTCATATATATACCACAAGCTCCCTGGGAAAAAACCGCTAGTCCAATCATAGATGCTGCAAGTTCGCAATGAGCCTGTCTGGGCAGATGCTGGCCTTATACGCAAGGAATCCTTAAAGGTCGATATTTCCCGATCCAATTGATTACTCAAAAATTCCAGATCATATCCTGTCCATAATGAACGGGGCATCACACAAGTGTCGGCCAACTGTTCTGCTAAAGACGATAATTGCTTGGAAGCGACATTTATACAGTTTTTTATCCACTCGTTTTCTTGTTTATCTGTTTTCTTTGCCGAACAACCAACCAGTATGCCTCCTGCCATTACAATAATTATAAAACTTTTGGCTTTCATTTTTTACTGTGTGTTTTGATATTCATTCTATTTTTTAATATATTTCATATTGTAAAAGCCGGAATAGTTATATTGGTTTATTGAAGTATTCCTGCAAATCCGCCGTCTTCAAGGAGATCCACAGTCACAGTGCCGTTCACGGTTATGGTTTTGTTTCCGAAAGAAGTTCCGTTAGCCCCGTCGGTAATAAGGACGAGCTTTTTATTCCGGAATTCATCAGGCAGAGTAAAGGATAATTTACGTTTTTCCCGTTTTCCGCTGATGCCGGCGATATACCATTGGTCACCTTTGCGCCGCAATACAATGACATGGTCTCCCGGATATCCGCTGACGAGCCGGCTCTCATCCCATGCACATGGGACTTTCTTTAAAAACTCTTTGGGTTTGTCCGGTAAAGAATGGTATACCTGTTCTTTATCGGCAAAGCATTGAAAACCCGACTCGAATACCACGGACAAGGCGACTTGGTGGGCGTAAGAGGTACGGGGTACGCCGTTACGTTTAGGATTCTTTATCGAGAATGTTACGGGAGTATAATCCATCGGACCTACTACATTACGGGTGAACGGCAGCACTGTATTGTGAGCGGGTGCTGCATCGCATTGTTCTTGTCTTCCTAAGTTTTCTGCACCTTTGACGGCTTCCATTGACATCAGATTGGGATAAGTGCGTTCTAAACCCCGAGGAAGAGTAGAGCCATGGAAGTTGACCATCAATCGATTATCGATGGCATCCTTCAGTATATCGATATAGAGTTTCATTACCCGTTGTTTATCCGTATCGAAAAAGTCTATTTTTACACCTTTGACACCGAGCTGACTGATACGTTTCATCTCTTTTTTACGTAAATCGGGATCTATCATAATCATAGCGGGGTCAGATTCTTTCCCTGCACCGGAAGCATACCATAACCATACGTTTACATCTGAATTATTGGCATATTTCACCACATCTTCCATAGTCCCGCCGTCTTTCATTTCTGTCCAACCGTCATCGACCAATATATATTCCCAAGTCATTTCTTTACTCAAGTCGGCATATTTTGTTTGTCGTTTATAGCTGCGGGGTTTCTTCTCCGACCACCAGCTCCATGAAGACCGTCCGGCCTTTATCCATGACTGGTCTTCAATAACCGATCGAGGGTTGAGGTGTGTCACCATTTGCGAGGTGAAAATCGTGTTCAGGTCCTTTCCTACGATAATGCTTCGCCAGGGAGACTTCCAGGGAAGGGTAGAGGCCGGTTCTGATTTGTCGTTAGGATATACGGCCTCTTCTTTTTCCGGGAAACGGATTTTGTAAGCGTTATTTTTTCCGCTGTTATCGACATGTGTAGCTGGATAGTTGCCGTCAATCTCCGCTTCGGTTATTAGCATCCATAACCCGTTTGTATTGAACAGCATCGGGAAAGCCCAGCCCGATTCTTGTTTCGATTTGCTTCGGATCGGAATTTCGCATTCCGCATATTCCTCATAAGAAATACGTTGCCTGTCATTCAGCATATACGGAAATATCCAGGCTTTTCCGTTGGTAGGAACTGCAAATTCGGTCAATTCGTTTTGAATGGTATGTATTTTATTATCTTTTCCTGTAAAAGCATATCGGAAAGCAGCCCCGTCATTATAAGCACGCATGACGATGTCGAATGTTAATCCGCTTTTATCTTTGAAACTTAAAGTTTTTTCCATGCAATGGTCTGTCGTGCTCAACTGTTTACCGACTTTCAGGCTGTAATTTACCTTGATCTCTTTAGATTTTGATTCTGATATGAATTCTGCATTATCACCTATACTCTTTTCGTCCATTATCAATCCTAAGCGGGACGGTTCGATAGCGATATTTTTACCGCAATAGACAGTATAGGATAATGTTCCGTTATTCTCTTTTTTTACGGTCAAAGTTACTTTTTTATCAGGAGAAGAAAGTGTCCACTCCATAGGAGATCTGTCAATTGCGGCATTAGAGTCGATTCCTATGAGCAATGCGGTCACAGAAACAAATAAAGTTCGGATGTAATTTCTCATTTGAATAGTTTCTATTTGGTTTGAAATGATTTTTGTAATGAATCTGCCAATTGAGTCAGATTCAAGACGGTCTCATTGTGTTGTTTGGCTATATTGGTCGTTTCCGAAGGATCTTTTTTCATGTCAAATAGTGACAGTTCTATCTCTGCCCCGTTATTGTTTTGGATACCGGGCCGTCCGTCTTTTCCCGGTTCTATGACAATGCGGTATCGGTGAGGCAGCACCAATTTCCAGTTATCGAAACGTACGGCCTCTACTTTTCCGTTATTCACGAAAAAAAACGGTTGGTGCGTGATCGGTTTACATAGAAAAGCATCCCAAATATTCTGGCCGTCCAGTTGTTTCATTTTAGGCATTTCCGTTTGGGTTAGCCAGAGTAAGGTCGGCATGATGTCCAGTGCGGAAATAAATTGGTCGGAAACTTGTTGTGCCGGGATAGTTCCGGGCATTCTTACGATGAACGGGACTCGTTGTCCCCCTTCGAATGTCGTGGCTTTCCCTTCCCTCAGTCCGCCGTTCGACCCTGCATGATTCCCATAAGTCAGCCAAGGCCCGTTATCGGAAGTAAATATAACTAAAGTATTCTTATCTATGCCGTTGTCTTTTAAAGAATTTAAAATTTCTCCTACCGACCAATCCAGTTCCATAATGACATCTCCATAAAGGCCCGCTCCCGATTTACCTCTGAATTGCTCGGATACACCGAGAGGAACATGAGGTAAAGTATAAGGTACATACATGAAAAACGGCTCGTTCTTGTGACGGTTTATAAAATCGACAGCATGCTCGGTCAAGCGTGCAGTCATATTGTTTATGTTAGGATTGTATTCTATAACCGTTTCGTTTTCATATAGAGGAATTGCCTTATACGGATGAGACGGTTTGGGATGAAAAGGCCACATATCGTTGGAATACGGAATTCCGAAAAATTCGGTAAATCCGTGGCGGGTCGGCATATGTTCAGGAAGGCATCCCAAATGCCATTTTCCGAACATGCCTGTTGCATATCCGTTTTGCTTAAGATAGTCGGCGATGGTATATTCCGTAGGCTTAAGACCGATAGAGGATGTATCATCGACTACACTTGGCAATCCTACCCTCTCGGCGTAACGTCCTGTAAGCAGAGCTGCTCTTGATGGAGTAGATGAGGAAGCTCCGGCATAGAAATTGGTGAATCGTACACCTTCATCAGCCATTTTATCCAGATTAGGAGTGTGCAATTGGGTATTGCCGTAGCAATGTACGTCTCCGTATCCCTGGTCATCGGTCATCAAGATGATAATATTCGGTTTGTTTTTATCCGTATTGTTTTGGGCGTATTTCTTGTTTCCGTTACATGAAGAGAAACTTATGATAGACAAACAAACGGGTATTCCTGTAACAATCGAGGAGATTATATTCAAGGTTTTCATTCTAAAATAAATCTTGGTGTTGAATGAGTTTTAAATATCGGCAAAGGGCTTCTATAAAATAGTAATCGGCATATATAATGGCATTATCAACCTCTACTCCTCCTAAGAAATTTCCTGTCGCATGTTTGATCGCGAAGTTCCCGTTTGTTCCCGGTTGAGCAAGATACTCGTCCGATGAGAGGCTTTTAAGAGTTTTTTCGGCTGCATCGAAATATTTTTGGCTGTTAGACGTAGGATAAGTGCTGAGTTCGAGAAGAGCGGCTGCGTTGATAGAGGCTGCCGATGCATCTCGTTTAGTAGGTATTTTAGGAGCATTATAGTCCCAATACGGAATCAAGTCATCTGGCATGTGGGGATTGTCTAAGATATAAGAAGCGATTTTTTCTGCAAAATCGAGAAATGTTTTATCTTTCGTTACCCGGTACATAAATGTATAACCGTAAAGAGCCCAGGCTTGTCCCCGACTCCAAGCAGCTTTGGACGGATCGTTGTATCCGTTGTTAAAATCCATCCGTCTCATTTGTCCGGTTTTCGGGTCATAATCCACTACGTGCGGGCATGAATAATCTTTGCGAAAGTGATTATTCATTGTTGTTATGGCATGATTAAGAGCTATATCTGTAAATTTTTTATTCCCGCTCAATTCGGCCGCTTGATACAGCAGCTCCAGATTCATCATATTATCGATGATTACCGGAAATTTCCAATCGCGTTTGGGATTGGGATTCCAGGATAATATAGCTTTGGTTTTGGGGTTATAACGGGTACATAAAGACTGAGCCGATTGTATAATTACTTTCTTATAGGACTCGTTATGAGTGAGTTCATAACCTTTGCCATAACTGCAACTGATACGAAAACCGATATCGTGGTCGTTGGTATTGTATTGTTGTTGTTCCAGAAAAGCGGTGACTGTTTCGGCATTTTTTTTCCAATAATCATCTTGTGTGTACTCATATAGATACCATAATATGCCCGGATAGAAACCGCTGGTCCACTCTTCTATGGGTAATCTGCCCCGTTCTTCGGAACGAGGCAGAAGCTTGTCTTTCATAACCTCGTCAAGCATATTTTGTGCATGAGCTTCCACTATTTTAATAGAACGAATATACCATTGTTCTTGCTCCGGATTTTGAGATGCGCGTATCCCTTGAAGCAAAAGAAAAAAAAGCAGAATGACAGTTGACGAGATTCGTTTCATAATGATTTAGAATTTTTACTTTAGTGGTGTTTATTACTCAGAAAATTATAAACATACTTTTTTACCATTGACGATGTATATACCTTTGGATAATCCGCTAATAGTATTATTGCCGGCATTTAATTCGACCGAACGTATATTTTGCCCCAATATATTGTAAATATTGATGGTCCGCTTGTTCAATACGTTATTGATATACAGATTACCTCCGGCGGTATATACTGTTTCATTTTCCGATTTATCGGTAGTCAGACCTGTAGTACCTCCTTCCGAACTCGTAATAATGGCAGTCCAGCCCAATTTTGAAATATTAGTGGGATATTGGCTTTGTGCGTATATTGATTTTACTTTCCATCGCAACTCTACCCGTTGCTGATCATTACATGCTTCCGGGAGCGTGTGGGTCTCGATCGGCAGACTTGCTTTTGCCAAACTGATTTCTTCTCCTACCTGGACAAACTCGCCCTCTTCGGATGTCCTGTATTCCAATATGGCTTTACTCTGTCTGTCAAGTCTTCCGGTAGCTTCTTGTGCCCTCATTATGGTTTTTACAGAGATATTGTTGAGCCCTGTAGTTGAAAAAACTACAGATATATAGTCTCCTACTTGAGCTGATTGTATCATGTAAAGATACCTTTTGTTAAGTTCGATGTCTTCAAAAGGACCTTCCACTCTGTACAATCTTTCTCCTTCACCAAAATCTGGATTTGTAAAATATACAGAAAAACTTGCGTTTTCGTTCATATTATTAGGTCCGGCATCGGAGGGTGTTACTCCACTTGGCGATGCACTTCCTTTTGTCTCGAAAAATTCCCAGGCTACAACGGTTTTTTCGTCTTCTGCTGCAAATGCTGAAAAATTGGCAAATATACCTAATAGTACCATCAGGGTAATTTGCATTGATGTGTAAAAAGTCTTTTTCATAATGTATAAATTTAGAAGTATTGAATGTTACAAATTTCGAAATAACAAAACAAAATGGGTGGCAAATTTGTGTTTATGCTTTGTAAACCGATATCGCTATTGGTAATTTGGTTGAAAATATCGGTACTTTTGGCTAAATGTCTTGAATCTTATTTGTATGGCCGCCTCTTGAATCACCGATAAGACGGTTCCCGGTGTTTCTTTATGATAGATTTCTCATAAAAGTTTTCTCCCTTTAAAGCTTGTTTGAATTATCCGATAAAAAATATTACCGGTTCATCTTTACGCTTTCTTCCGGTCGGTAACGATGTCGGTGTTCCTCTCACGAGAGGAGAACGGCTTGTTCATGTAGGTTTTTCTCAAAACTTTACCCGAGTAAAATTCAGACAGGCTTTTAGAAAGGAGCAAAAACATGCAAAATATCGATTGGGTTATGAGAACCCGATAGCAAATTCTCCTCGGAAGAGGGGTAGGGGGAATGTGAAAACGCATCGGTTTTTACTTCAGGCACTGAGTAAATGCAAAGTAAAAATTGAGTTATAAAAAAAAGAAAAAATACCTGCCGGAATTATAGATAAAATATAACGGTTGCAGGCCTGTTTATGAAATAAATAATTCTTTTTAAACAGATTTACCCGATTATTCTACAGATATGCTATTTTTATCGGTAAGAGTCGCAGTAAAAAACAGATTTGTTTTTTTATCTCTTTTTTTCATATATTATTTTTGCTTACGACAAAAATATTTTTTTAACCGTTTACTTTAAATTGATATTAAAAATGAAGACACGCAGCTTATTATATACCATTATTGCTTTTGCTGTTTCTTTTTCATTTATCGTAAATAATACGGCATGTTCTTCAGATAAAGAGAATAACGAAAACCGTAAAGTTGCAAACTGTGCCGATTTGGACAGCTTGCAACAAGCGTTTCTTGATTTGCGCTTCGGCATGTTTATTCATTTTAATATGCCTACTTATAGTACGCATGACTGGCCCGATCCCTTTATGCCTGCGGCGGAATTCAATCCGGAAAAACTGGATTGTCGGCAGTGGGCGGATGCAGCTGTGTCTGCAGGCATGCGATACGGATGCTTGACCACGAAACATCATTCGGGGTTTTGCATATGGCCTACAGAAACAACCGATTATAGCGTATCGGCCTCTCCTTGTAAACGGGATGTCGTTAAAGAGTATGTCGAAGCTTTTCGTCAAAGAGGTTTGAAAGTGTGTTTATACTATTCCATTTTAGACACTCACCATAATATTCGCGCCGGCTGGGCCAATAATAAAGAACATTTGAGTTTTATAAAAGATCAGCTTACAGAATTATTAACGAATTATGGAGAAATTACCTGTTTGGTATTGGATGGATGGGATGCCGAATGGTCTCGTATCAGTTATGATGATATTTCGTTTCGGGAAATATATGATCATGTAAAGTCTTTACAGCCGAACTGTCTGATAAGCGAGCACAATGCGGGAAAATATCCGGGCGCAGGACTGTTTTATACCGATATCAAACATTATGAGCAAAATGCCGGACAGATGATATCGAGAGAGACCAATGTATTGCCGGCTCAGTCGGGGATACCCATCAATAAAAATTGGTTTTGGAAAAAAGATTTCCCAGAAACCCCTGTTGTAAGTGCAGATGTCATTGTAAACGAAAATTTAATACCTTTGAATGAAGCTCATTGTAACTTTTTGCTGAATGTGGCGCCTAATCCTGATGGGCTTATCGACGAGAATGCCGTGGCGAAACTGAAAAAAGTAGGAGAGTTGTGGAAATATCCCGGAAAAGCGCCTTTGTTAGAGAAAGGCGAGGCTCCGATAATAGACCGGAATTTGGCAAAGCATTGTCGCATGAATTCCAGTTGGTCGTTGGGAAAACGCACCTCTGATCTGGCATCGGATGACGATTTTACTACCGCCTGGGTCGCACAAGAGGCTCTTGATGAGCATTATATCGAAACTGTATTTAATGAAGAGCAGCAAATAAATGCTGTCTGTTTTATAGAATCGACAGATCCTTTGAAATATCCGATACAGGATACAACTCGTATAGGCTCGTATGATATACAATATTTTGCGGAAAATGAGTGGAGAGATCTTCAGGTAGAACCGGGTGACAAGTTGTTGAGGCTTCATCGCTTCGAACCTGTACGGGCATCCAAAGTCAGAATCAATTTCCACAAATGTATGCCGGGACTGGGTATAGCAGAGATGATGATATATAATGAAAAGAGATAACAAGGAAATAAAATGATAATGATAAACGATAAGATAGAGAGGATGAAGAAAAAAACGATTTGCATGACGTTGTTATGCACGGTGTTCTTCTGGGGATGCAAACATCCGCAAACGAATGCCGATTTTACCGGAGGAGAAAAATATACGGAAGATTGGAACTCTTTGAGCAAACATCAGCCTATGCCCGATTGGATGTATGATGCCAAGTTCGGTATGTATTTTACTTGGGGAGTTTTTTCCGTTCCGGAGAAAGGTTCGGAATGGTATCCCAGAAGTATGTATGAAGAGGGCAATCCGATGTATGAGTATCATAAAAAGACGTATGGCGATCAGTCTGAATTCGGATATCATCGTTTTGTGCCTATGTTTACGGCTACGAAGTTCGATGCCGGAGAATGGGCGCGGATTATAAAATCATCGGGTGCTCGTTTTGCCGGTCCGGTAGCAGAACATCATGACGGTTTTTCTATGTGGGCCAGTCGCGTAAATCCGTGGAATGCCAAAGATATGGGGCCCAAGCGCGACATTGTGAAAGAGTTAAGTGAAGAAATACGGAATGCCGGAATGAAATTTTTTGTTTCGTTCCATCATGCCCGGTTACTTCAGCGCAATGCCTCTGAAAATAATGGTGGCGGGTATGATAGCCATTATATCTATAATAAGGAATGGCACACCTCTTCTACCGATCCGAAGTTGAGGCTGCTATACGGAAATATGGAAGAAAAAGAGTTCAATGAATATTGGTTTGCAAAACTGAAAGAGGTAGTAGATAACTATTCTCCGGACATTGTGTATTTCGATTCATGGCTTAATCTTATTCCGGAAGAATATCGGAAAAAATTCTGTGCTTACTATTTCAATCATGCTTTGGAAAAACAGCAAGAAGTAGGTATCACCTATAAGCAAACCGATTTGCCGGAAAATGTAGGTATACACGACATAGAAAAAGGTGGACACATGGAAGTATTTCCGTCTCCATGGACGACAGATGACACGATGTGTTTTGGATCATGGTCTTATACGACCGATCAACTTATCAAACCCGTATCCATGGTGCTGCACAGCCTTATTGATATTGTCAGTAAAAACGGAGTATTGATATTAAACGGTTCTCCGCGAGCCGATGGCTCTATTCCGGTAGAACAACAGAAAATGTTAAAGGAAATCGGGGACTGGCTGAAGGTGAATGGTGAGGCTATATATGCTACACGCCCGTGGTGGATACATGGGGGAGGGCCGACCGGTGTTCAGACAAATCCTCATGGCGGTATGGTAACTACTAATACTTATACGGCCGATGATTTTCGGTTTACACAATCGAAAGATGGGAAAAATATTTATATTATCTTTTTAGGAAAACCCGAACCGGACAAACGGATACGGATGCGTGAGTTTGCTCCTCATCGTTATCCGCCAACGACACCTGTCGTGAAAGTTGTGGAACTGGGATCTGGTGCAGAAGTAAAACTTGAACAAACCGATTCGGCATTTTATTTTACCGTGCCGGATGTGGAGATGAGCAAATATGCGGTCGTGTTTAAGATGATTTTGGAATAAAAAAACAGTCTGAATTTTCTTATCGGAAAATTTAGACAAGGCTTGGAACGTATTGAAAAATAATAGAGTCAGGTAATGAGTGTATGTTGGGATAGAATTTGAGTCGGCATGTTATCGGGTGCTGATGAAATGTCGGCTCGATTCTTATTCTTCAATATCCGTTTTTTAATAATTCATTAAATATATTGATGATATGCTTCGAGGTTATTTATATAATATGAGATTCTTTTCTATGGGGGTCATCCTTTTGTGGTTGGCTATAAGTCGGACTGTCGGAGCGCAGACAGCAGAAAAGAGTATAAATCTTCCCTCTATTTATGAGAAGATGCTCGATACTCCACAACCTCAAGGGCAGGTTGACGAAAATTCTCCGTGGTTGCATTTTCGCATCCCTATACCCAAAGTGGGGAAAAAAGAACCGAGTGAATTGGCTCATCGGTTATACTTTTTCGAACTATCCCAAGACTCGACTTTCAAGAAAAATGTAATTCGAAGTAAACCGAAACGATGGTCGTTTTATAATCCTTACCGTATTTTGGAGAAGGGCAGATGGTATTGGAGATATGCTTATACTCTTGACTCTGCCCCGGAGAAACGGTGCTGGTCCGATAAAATTTATTCCTTTACCATTACCGGTGACGAGCGGCAGGTTGTTTATCCGACTCCCGAGCAGTTGACCGAGAAGGTAACCAAGACCAAAGGTCCTCATGTCGTTATGTTACGCGAAGATATCGGAAAATTGATGCCTGAGAACCGTCCGGATATCAAAAAAAGGTTGATGGCCGACTTCGAAAAATTATTGGCCGATACGACCCCTGTTAAAGTGGTTGTCGATACGACCGTTTATCCCAAACATCTTACGAAAGCAGGTATCCATCGTCATTTTACGTTGAAGACGCTAAAGCAATTCACGAATCTCGCCGACAGGGTGCGTATGTTATTGAATGCTTATCTTCTTACCGGAGATGAACGTTATAAGAAGAAGGGACTGGAATCTTTTTACGATTTAGATAGAGAATATCATACTACGATGATGCGTTATTCTAAACGACCAGGATTTCCGGATGATTTCACGGTAGAACAGCATACGAAAACCATGAATCTCATATTGGACGCTTTTGCCGATGATTTGAGCGATGAATGGCGGAATAAGATAGTGGACCTTTTATATACTATAAAGAAAGACGGATATTTGAATTTTTATAAACAGTTGGAATTTTCGGAACATGCTGTTTATAAAGCTCATCTTTGGCAGATGTGTGTCTATACGCTCCTTTCTTCTTCTATAATATTATCTCCTTATAAAGAAGAAGCCAAATTATGGATGGAGTATGCCTATGAACTTTGGCTTTATCGAAATCCTGCCGGCAGCCGGAATGACGGAGGGTGGCATGCCGGTAACGGGTATTTCGGTGCGAATGAAAGACAACTGGCTTTTACGCCTCTGTTTTTAAGTAAATTGATGAAATATAATTATTTCTCTCATCCTTGGTATCAGAATGTTTCTAAATATCTGACCTATTCTACACCTTATGGGAATCCCGGACTTGCTTTTGGTGACGGTCGGGGATATGGAGGTAGTAATCAACCCTATTTGTCTGAAATTTTGGCACATATTTATCCGGATAATTACTGGAATTTATGGAGGATGAAATCTCGAGAAGACAACGGTCAATTAGACAAGCGACTGAAATTGGCTCAGGAGTCGGTTTGGGGATTATTGGAAGTATGGGGCGATTATAAAACTCCGCCTTATAAATCGGTAAAAGCCCCGGAAGAGGCGGCTGCACTTTTCCCGGATATCGGTTACGTGGGAATGCATACGGATTTTGAACATCCTGAAAAAAATATGTTTGTGAATTTCAGGTCTTGTCCGTTCGGACAGCTGAATCATGCTCATCCGGCTCAGAATGCATTCAATATCGCTTATGGAGACGAACCCTTGTTTTGGAGAACAGGACACTATGCTGTGGCTGCGGAACACGGCAGTCAGGACTTTAAACACTCTCGTGCGCACAATACGATTCTTGCCGACGGCATAGGACAAATCTGCGATGTCAGCGGTTACGGTTGGATACCTCGTTTTGTGACAGGGAAAAATATAGCGTATGCTTTGGGTGATGCCTCTCACGCCTATACAAAAGGTAAAGACGCTCCTGCATCGTATACCGAACCCGGTGTTACTCGCTTTCGCAGACATATCGTTAGATTACGGCCCTATTATGTGCTTATCTACGATGAACTGGAAGCCAATCATCCGATTAATTGGACATTTAGATTGAATGCGTGGGATAATATGACTGAAAAATCGGAAAATGTCATATCGACTCGTAATGCTTCGGCTCAGGCTACTGCCTATCTGTTCTGTAATGGGAAAATCAGCAGTGAGGTGACCGATAAGTTTATTGCCGCTCCTATCGATGTTCAAGGGAAATTAAAAAACGGGAAAGACCGTCATCCCAATCAATGGCACTGTTCTGTTACGACCGATGAAAAAATGTCGAAAGCGAGATTCTTTGCCGTTGTAGAGGTAACACCCGATGGTGAACGGCAACTTTATCGAGGAAAGATGAGCCGGGATAAGGAGGGATATTCTTGTGTCGATATCGATAATTATCGGATAAGGGTGCAGTTGGATTCGGAAAAACCTTCTTTTATGGAGATTGTGAACGAAAAAGAAGAATGTGCTTTAGTGACCGGACAAGGCGCAGAATCGGTAATTTTAAATAATAAAATATATGAAGTAAAAGAAAAAGGCACTACATTGTTCGTTGAAAAGGACGAGCAAGGAAAACTCGTCCGGATGCAGCAAACCGATGTTTTGCCCGATGCAGTTATCTATGGAAACCAATATTGATAAGAGTTAAGTAACCCTATTTGTTAATTTTAAATTGAAAAGTTATGAAAAGAGTATTAGGAATTGTAGCAATGTTTTTCGTTATGACGATGACAATGAATTTGTTTGCTCAGGATCCCGGAAGATGGGCAAAAAAAGTGTCAAAAGAGGTAGCTGAAATGACTCAAGTAATGAAATTGGACACCGCCCAACAAAGTAAAATGACAAAATTATTGACGGAGTTTTATGTGGAAAGAGACGCAGCCCGACAGAAAGAAGGCGATGAGAGAAAACAGGCGATGAGAGCTGCAAATAAAAAGAAAAATGATGGGTTTGCAGCTATTTGTACTCCTGAGCAACAAGCTTTGTGGAATAAACATTGTGAAGAAAAAGCATCTCAAAATAATAAGAAAAAGTAATAATTGGTTGACCTTCATAAAAAAGAATGCCTGTAAATTACTCATTTAGGGCGTTCTTTTTTATTTATTATGTCATTACAAGTTTATGAAAATGAGATATATTGTCGCTTTTTTGATTATCTTGTTTAAAGGTGTATCTGCAGAAATTTTTGCCCAAACAGAAGATGTCGCTTCTGCTCAACACGCTATATGGGGCCAAAATGCCGCCTATGCCGGAGGAAATTATAAAACGAGACAAAATACTCATCCGGATGCTCAGTGGTTCCCGAAAGCAGGTTTGGGACTATTCATTCATTTGGGAATATCTGCCGTACATGGAGGAATAGATCTTTCTTGGGGAATGTATGCAAACAAGTCTTGGGAGGATGGAGAAATCTCTCCGGAGGAGTATTGGCGTTTGGCCGATAGGTGGAACCCGGTTAACTTTAAGCCTGAAAAATGGGCGAAACTTGCCGCAGATGCTGGATTTAAATATGTGGTCTTTACAACAAAGCATCATGACGGATATACCATGTGGCCGAGTCGATATGGAAACCTTGGTGTAAAGCAAAAACTGAACGGACGGGATTTGGTCAGAGAAGTGGTGGAGGCCTGCCGTAAAAACGGGTTGAAAATAGGTTTATATTATTCTCCTCCTGATTGGTATTTCGATGCGTTATATATTAACTGGGATTATTCGAGAAAACAGGTTTTAAATACGAGGCATGAACCGGTCGAACGTCTGCCGAAAAAACCGGCAGGCCATGAAGCTGCCCGTAGGGAATTGGTCGTAAATCAGATTAAAGAACTGTTGACTGATTATGGAAAGATAGACCTTTTCTTTTTTGATGGAGGAAAAGGCGAAATATCGAATGATGAGATACGGCGTATGCAACCGGGGATTATAATAAACCGTCGAAATCGGGAACTCGGAGATTATGCCGATTCGGAAGGTGCTCTTCCCAAAAAACGATTCTATTGTTGGTTCGAAACGAATGATCCTTGTTGGCCGTCTCGGTGGTGGGGATACTCTAATTCGGATCGGATGGATACCGGTGATGATGTCCTTGAAAAATTGGTTATTCTTCGAGCTTGGGGAGGAAATTTCTTGGCAAATGTAGGGCCGAAAGCTGACGGCGCAATGCCGGAAGAGGCTTTGGAAGCTTGGAAAGATATGGCATTATGGATGAAACATTCGGGAGAATCTGTTTTTGATGTCGAAGGCGGAGGATTCCCTTCTACGGCAAATCAACCGGTTACGGTAAAAGGTGACAGTGTAATGTATGCTCATGCTTTCCCGAATTTTCATCAAAGTATTATTATAAAAAAAATCGGTAAAGCTCCCCGAAAGGCTATCCTTTTACGCACAGACAAAGAGATCCCTTTTTCTTATCAAGACAGTACCCTGAAAGTTAGTATAGATCCGACTCTTCGAAGCCGACATATAGATACGGTAAAATTATTGTGGTAATGACAATCGTAAAAAACTGGTAATATATATGAGATTTTATAGTTTGTTTCTGTTAGTCCTGCTTTGGGCAGGATTTCAAAATAGTTCAGCACAAGCTTTGAAAACAGAAAAAAAAGAAGCTTGGGTAGTAAAAAGAGAAACTCCCAAAGAGTGGGAACAGTTGGTATATGGCGCTCGTTTTATGGATCGTTTTCTCCCGATGCCTTCCGGTACGTTGAGTGATAAGTCTTGGGGTGATGCTTGTGTGCAACCTCGTTATATAGATAACGGAATAGAAGACGATACCCGCTCTTATTGGGGTGGAAATATCTTAAAAGGAGAGGATGGCAAATATCATCTTTTTGTATGCGGATGGCCTGAGGATTCTCCTAAAGGGCATATGACATGGCCTAACTCCACTGTTTATAGGGCGGTCAGTGATAAACCGTACGGACCGTACGTTATTGCCGACACGATAGGACGGGGGCATAATCCCGAAGCCTTTCGATTAAAGGATGGACGCTATGTGTTATACGCGATTGGAAAATGCTATATAGCTGATGACCTGAATGGTAAATGGGTACGAAAGAAATTGAATTTCGATTTGAGAGGTCGGAAAAAAGTGAACCTTTCCAATTGTACTTTCTCCCGGCGTGAAGACGGCTCTTTTTTGATGGTTAGCCGTACGGGAAGGATATGGATAAGTCGAACGGGGTATCCCGATTTTCAGTTTGTTGACGATGGATGTATTTATCCCAATGTCGCGGGAAGTGGAGATTTTGAAGATCCTGTGATTTGGCGAGATCACGTGCAGTATCACCTTATTGTAAACGATTGGCGAGGACGTATAGCCTATTATCTTCGTTCTAAGGACGGTGTGAATTGGGTTACTGATCCGGGTGAAGCCTATACTCCGGGAATCGCAGTTCACGCTGATGGTAAAAAGGAAAATTGGTATAAATATGAAAGAATAAAAATATTGCAAGACAATTACGGGAGAGCTGTTCAAGCCAATTTTGCGGTGGTTGATGTAGCAAAAGATAAAGATATGGGAAATGATAATCATAGTTCGAAAAATCTTTGTATTCCTTTGAATCCCGGAATGCTTTTGACTTATTTGGACACTGAACCCGTAACTTCGAATACGAAAACGATTAGAGTGCGCATTTCAGCAGAAGAGGGTTTTGACCCACAGACAGAAGTGGATATAAAATCGTTGCGTTTCGGTGCATCGACCGAGGTGAACTGGGGCAGGGGATGTAAAGCGATAAGTTCTCAAAAAGAAGGAAAAGATTTGATTGTCACCTTCGATGCAGTAGGTAACGGAATTACATCTGAAGAATTTGCTCCGAAAATGATCGGTAAAACGAAGAGCGGAAACTTGATATACGGTTATGCTCGTTTGCCTTGGGTGAATTATAATTCTCCTATCCTTTCGGCCCGTAAACCTATTTTTACTTCATCGGCATCAGGAACGGATATTACAGTAGAAGTCGATAATTTTGGATTGGCTGTGTCGGAACTTGCCACCTTGAGTATTAACGTATCTGCAAAAGGAGAGAAAGAGCAAGAAATTGCTACGGCAAAATTATTGCCTCTGAAGCCCTATGAAAATGCAAATGTAAAAATGAGTACGTCTAAAGTTATTGAGAAAGGGAAGAATTATGTTTTAGAGGTAAAAGTCAGGATCGGAGATCAGGAACATTCTATTTTTCGAACGAAAAGCGAACTTATAAAATGAGAGTTATATGATAAAAAAAATATCGATCCTAATAATGGGATTAAATTGCTTCTTATGCCTGAATGCGTCTAAAGATATAGATGCGGTGTATGCATTAATAGAACGTGTGACACCTGGTTATGCATCCCAGTATCAGTTGGAATTAATAGATGAGGTCCGGGGAAGTGATATTTATGAAATAGATAGCAATGAGCAGAAGGTGATTTTACGAGGAAATAATGCTATTGCTCTGGCTTCGGCTTTCAACTGGTATCTAAAATATACGTGTAATGCACACCTTTCATGGTTCGGTGCTCAACTCGACCTTCCGAAAAAACTTCCGCGGCCCGTTAAGAAAGAAAGGAGAGTCATCAATGGCAAGTATCGAGTGTATATGAATTATTGTACTCTTAGTTATTCGATGGCATGGTGGGATTGGAAACGTTGGGAACGGGAAATCGATTATATGGCCATGAATGGTATCAATATGCCATTGTGTACTGTTGGGTTAAGTGCGGTATGGTATAACACGCTATTGCGATTTGGCTATTCGGATGAGGAGGCTCGGGCATTCCTTGTCGGCCCGGCACATGCGGCATGGCAATGGATGCAAAATATCGAGAATGTAGAAGAATACTCATTGCCTAAATCGGTCATACAAAAACAGTCGGATCTCGGTAAGAAGATTATCTCTCGTCAACTGGAACTGGGAATGAAACCTATACAACAAGGATTTTCTGGTTATGTGCCGATGAATTTCAAGGAGAAATATCCCGAAGCCGGTATCAGCAAGAAAAAGAATTGGTGCGCTTATTCGGCTACTGCGCAGTTAGATCCTACGGATCCGATGTTTGCTACATTCGGAAAAGTATTCTTGGATGAAGAAAAAAATTGTTTGGAGCACATGGTTTTTATGCTGCCGATCCTTTTCATGAGGGACGCCCTCCGGTAAATACAAAAGAATATTTGAATAGTGTGGGAAAAGCGATACATGAGCTGTTTCAGGATTTTGATCCCGGCAGTACTTGGGTGATGCAAGCATGGAGCATACGAGAATTTATTGCGACAGCTGTTCCTAAAGAACATTTGTTGATACTCGACTTGGATGGAAGTTGCAAAAAAGGGAAGGTCGGACAAACCGTTTTTTGGGGATATCCTGTGGTTACAGGTATTTTGCATAATTTTGGTGGACGTATTAATATGCATGGTGATTTATCTTCCTTGGCATCGAACCCATACGTTTCTTTAAAAAAGAAATATACGAATATTTGCGGTTCTGGACTTTTTCCGGAAGGTATAGAACAGAATCCGGTTTATTATGAACTCGCTTTTGAAATGCCTCATCATGAGGGTGAGATCGATATTAATGCTTGGTTAGATGATTATGCTACTCGCCGTTATGGCGCAAAATCGGTTGGAGCACGAGAGGCAATGAAATATTTGTTGAAAGGTCCTTATCGTAGAGGTACGAATGGAACGGAGAAAAGTTCTATTGTGGCTGCACGTCCGGCCCTCAATGTGAAAAAATCCGGCCCGAATGCTCCTTTACAAATCAGATATGATCCGATGACTCTTTTCAGTGCGCAAGAGAAGTTGCTGGAAGATGTGGAGACCCTGAAAAATTCTCGGCCTTATCGTTTCGATTTGGTTGATGTACAACGTCAGATTATGACAAATCTTGGTCAATTAGTTCATAAAGAGGCCGCTATCGCTTTTAGGGCGAAAGATAAGGAGGCATTCAGGATACATTCTCGCCGTTTTCTGGAGTTACTCTCGGATATGGACAGATTATTGCGAAGTAGGAGCGAGTATAACTTCGATAAGTGGTTGTCCGATGCTCGTAAGTGGGGAGATACGGAAACCGAAAAAAATGTGATGGAACGGGATGCAACCTCTTTATTGACGATTTGGGGTCCGGAGAAAGGGCCTGTAATATTTGATTATGCTTGGCGTGAATGGTCTGGATTAGTGGAAAATTTCTATTTGCCACGTTGGAAGATGTTCTATGACATGTTGGAAGAGCATTTGGAAAATGGGACAGAGTATTCCGAAGAAGGTTTGCAACAAGTTTATAAAAGAGAGGCTTTTCGGGCAAATGATTTCTATGATAAACTGGCCGATTGGGAGTTGTCGTTTGTAAAACAGTCCGGAAAAGCGAGAAATCCTATCATACAAGGGGATGAGATTGCTCTTGTCTGCGAATTATTTCCGAAATATAAAAAACTTGCCGGAGAGTACTACAAGAACGAAAACGATAAAAATGCGACATCAGTTGACGATAATGATATTTTTGAAAATTTAGGAGAATAATATATTAAGAGGATCGTTTGATTGTAATCGCTTCAATATAATCTTCGAATCCTTTTATAGATATAGCAAAAGTCTCAATTTGTGAAAGTTGAGGCTTTTGCTATGTCTTTTTTCGAGAGCTTCTGCAACGCTCCTGATATTATTTATTAATGTAGAGTCCTGTTTTTATAGAAAATTTGGTACTTAAGTATCCCGGATTCTAATCTGTTTATTTATGCCTTTTTTAATTTGTATTTAATCGGGATGTTTTTATTTCTTTAATATAGAATCGTGATCTTTGTGAATGTAATTTTTTGAGATTATAAATTAATGTTATTTTTGCATATCTTGAATTTTAATCATCAACATAAACACTATCATACATGAAAAATCAAATTTTTTATTGCGTTTTATTTGTTTTATGGGGCTTTTGTGCTCATACGGGAAAAGCTCAGAATACTTTTCCGTTTCAAAACCCTGATCTTTCTTTCGAAAAAAGAGTGGATGATTTAGTATCTCGGTTGACATTGGAAGAAAAGGTCTCCCAAATGTTGAATAAAGCTCCGGCTATCGAGCGTTTGGGTATTCCGGCCTATGATTGGTGGAATGAATGTTTGCATGGCGTTGGACGTACACCCTATAAGGTGACGGTATTTCCACAAGCCATAGGTATGGCTGCTACGTGGGATGATGCTTTATTTCAAAAAGTCGCGTCATCTATTGCCGATGAAGGCCGGGCTATATATCATGATGCCATATCGAAAGGAATTCATGAAATTTATCATGGATTGACTTATTGGACTCCGAATATTAACATTTTTCGAGGCAGAATGGCATCCATATAGAGTAATCCTTTGTCCGTAAGACGCCATACGATGGAGTCGGCGGCACCTTTGTATTTGGCACAGTAAACAGCCCCCTCGTTGCTGTTGCGGACATAACTCAATGTTGGCTCGTAGCGCATTTTCATGCCCACTGCCACAGGACCGTCTTTGAATGGAACTTCTGTTCCTCCTGATATGATACGGCTGATCATGCCGGTAGCCGGATCAAAAGTGACGGTTACACGGTCGCTTTTCAGTTCGATGGAGGTAGCGGTTTGAGTGGCGGTTGCCGGTTGTACCGCTTCCAGGGTCATCGGAGTCTGTGCCATTTTATGGTCAAAGTATTGTTTGGCCAGCCGGATAGGATAAGTCCAGTTACAGATACTTTTCCCCTCTTTGTCAAATGCCTCTAACTCCAGTACATCACCTTCCCGGAAAGAAGCAGGAAGAGTGAAGCGGGCTTTTCCGGTTTCACCTGGTGCGATGGCTGGCAGTTGTACATGGCCTTCTGCGATAACTTTACCGCTTTCCATGGCATTTTTCAAAGGTGTTTCGCAAGTACGTATTTTGTAAGTCATGCGACATTTGTCCAGGTTAGTATACGTATATTCATTAGTAACCAGGAAACTGCCGTCAAAGTGGTCGGTAATCAGCAGGGGTTTTAACTGGATGGGCGACCATTGTGCGCGGATGGCATAGTAACTTCCTTCTTTTTCTCTACGCGGACCAACTACCCCGTCAGGAGCATTGGATTTATCAGAATCCAATATGCCTCCTTTATCAGAACGTTTGGGGGCTTCGTCACAGAATACCCAGATAAAGCCTCCGGCAAACAGAGGGTTCGTGCACCAACGATCCCAAAAGTCACGCAGTCCGGCACCGCCTCCCTGATCGTACATGGCATGCATGAATTCGGTAGGCATAAATACTTTATAGCCGTTGGTAAAACGTGCCACTCCGGTCAGATAAGT
>ENA-USYP01000494-USYP01000494.1-human-gut-metagenome-genome-assembly--contig:-NODE-494-length-37935-cov-6.318480_pt1 | contig 37935 bp, 50 predicted proteins | sample MGYA00250065_ERZ773512 | MGnify/ENA primary metagenome ERZ773512 (study PRJEB29103, sample SAMN06112003) | human gut metagenome | biome: human gut; feature: ankylosing spondylitis patient; material... | reverse complement strand
CGAACACGGTAGTTAAGCTCATTTCTGTCCACAATACTTGGCTGGCAACGGCCTGGGAAGATAGATAGCGCCAACACTAAGCGACGGTCTTTTGACCGTCGCTTTTTTGCTCCTTTTGGAAATAGCGGACTTTTTCAAAGAAAATGATAGCGATAAACTTATGTAAACTGCCAAAATCTTCTGGAAATTTTTCGCGCAGTGTGGTATCATAAATTTACTTATGAAATTTCGCGAGGAAGTGATGTTATGTCGCTGTTACATTCCATTTTATTGGGTTTGGTTCAAGGCGTGGCAGAGTTTTTGCCAATTTCCAGCTCCGGACATCTGGCAATCGTAGAGCAGATATTAGGTGTGAAGGGCGCTGCGGAGGTGCCTGGATTTTTTGACGTCCTGCTGCATTTGGGCACATTGGCGGCGGTCTTTGTGGCTTACTGGCCGGAGATCTGGGAGATGATCCAGGAGTTTTTCCGGGGGATCAGTGACCTGATCCACGGCACAACGCCTACTCCGGTGCCTCCGGCGCGGCGGATGATCCTGTTGGTGATCGTGGGTACACTGCCCTTGTTCGCAATTTTGGGAATCAAGGACTGGATCGAGAGTCTGAGCAGTAATCTGTATGTGGTAGGCGGTGCGCTGATCGTGACAGGCTGCCTGCTGTTCGCTTCGGACCGGGTGCGGAAGGGACGCAAGAATGAGCATAGTGCCCGGATGACCGATGCACTGATCGTAGGTGCTGCGCAGGCGCTGGCTACCTGTCCGGGACTGTCCCGCTCCGGTACGACGATCTCCGTGGGCTGCTTCCTTGGCTTTGAGCGGAAGTTTGCGGTCCGCTATTCCTTCATCATGTCGATCCCTGCTGTATTAGGTGCGAATATTCTGAGCCTGAAGGACGCACTGGGGGGTGAGGTCATCTGGAAAGATGTACCGGTGTACCTGCTGGGCGTTCTTGTGGCGGCTGTTGTGGGCTATGCCTGCATCCGGCTGCTGAAGATGATTGCGGCAAAGGGAAAATTCGGAGCCTTTGCCTATTATTGCTGGGCAGTAGGTCTGCTGACCGTGATTTTGACGCTGGTCGGGGCGTGACCCCGAGTTCGGTAGGTCTATTTGGCACGTCCATGGATTTTTCAATATGCGGAGGGTTTGATCGTGGCTTCCACATCACAAAAGAAAACGACAAACAAAAGAACAACTGGCAAATCCGGCAGCCGGACTACCGCTAAAAAGCCGCAGCCACGGCCTATCCGCCGGGAGGTAGGCGGCGTGGTATGCCTGATTCTGGCGTTGTGTGTGTTTGTCAGCTATTTTGGCATCAGCGCGATTTTCATTGATTGGCTGGCAATTCTCATCAAGGGCCTGCTGGGCTATGGCTACTGGCTGTTTGGACCGGCGCTGGTGCTGGCGGGCTGCATTCTGCTGTTCCATCATGGACGGCCTGTTACTTTGCGGGTGACCAGCGCGCTGCTGCTGCCGGTGCTGCTGGGAACGTTGTGCCACATGCTGCTGGTGAAGGAGGCATATGCTTCCTCTATTGGGATCATCCCGGCCATGTGGAAAGACGGCGTGGCCTTGAAATGCGGCGGCGTGATCTCCGGCGCTTTGGGCCAGGGGGCCGTGGCGGTATTTTCCAAAATTGCGTCAATAATCATCTTTACGGTGCTGTTTGTGGTGCTGCTTATGGTGGCGCTGCGGCTCACCGTGGGGGCCTTGATCGAGAAGCACCGGGAGCGGCCCAAGTACGAGGAGGAGCCGGAACCGGAGAAGCCTGTCAGAGAGGCGAAGCGGCCACAGGAGACCGTTGCTGCCATCCCGGCAGAAAGCGCCCGGTCCCGGATTGATATTCCGGTGGACGATCCGGTGAATGCTCCGGCACCCAAACCGGAAAAGACTGGCTTTACCAGCTTTTTCCGGCATAAGTCCGATAAGCAGAAAACCCCGGCGCAGGTGGTGGAACAGTCTGGCACTGCGGAACCGGTGGTCAGCGTGATGGAGGACGAGGGCGATCCCTTTGCCAATGCGCGGGTCCATCCGTCTCCCGCACCGGCTCCGGTGCCTATCGGCCAGCAGCCTCCGGCCAAGGCAATCCCCACCATGGAGCCGGTGGTGGTGTCTACGCCGGCGGAGCAGCCGGAGAATGCCCCGGTTCCTGCCGCAGTAAATACTCCCGCACAGGGGACGGCGCCTGTTGCCGCACCTGCTGTGCAGGAGCCGCTGTCCAAAAAGGCGGCGGCTCAGGCTGTGGCTGCGGAGACGGCTGCGGTCACGGCGGAAATTGCTGAAAATATGGCGGGAAGCGAGGCGGAATACCGCTACCCGCCGGTGAGTTTGCTGCATGAAAACGGCGGAGAGAATCACATGGCTGCCGGGGCGGAACTGCGGAACAATTCCCGCCGCCTTGCGGAGACTTTGGCCAGCTTCGGCGTGGACGCCAAGGCGGGCGATGTGATCCACGGCCCGTCGGTCACTCGGTATGAGTTTACCTTGGATCAGGGTGTAAAGCTCTCCAAGATCACCAATTTGCAGGATGACATCGCCTTGGCGCTGGGCGCCAGCGGCGTTCGTATTGCCGCCGTGCCGAATAAAATCTCTGTGGTGGGTATTGAGGTGCCTAACAAGACGGTGACGCCGGTGCTGATCCGGGATGTGATCGAGTCCCGTGACTTTATGGAGCATCCTTCCAAGACGGCTTTCGCCTTGGGCCGGGACATCGGCGGACGGAATATCATCGGCAATATTGAAAAGCTGCCCCATGTGCTGATCGCCGGTACCACCGGCTCCGGTAAATCCGTGTGCACCAACTCCCTCATCATCAGTCTGCTGTATAAGTCTACGCCGGACGAGGTGCGCTTTATCATGGTGGACCCGAAAATGGTGGAGCTGGCCCCCTATAACGGGATCCCTCACCTGCTGATCCCGGTGGTGACAGATCCGAAAAAGGCGGCGGGCGCCTTGCAGTGGGCCGTGTTTGAGATGATGAAGCGCTATAAGACCTTCTCGGAAAACGGCGTGAAGAAGCTGGAGGAGTACAACAAGCTGGCCGCCGTCAGAGAGGATCTGGAAAAGCTGCCCAGCGTAGTGGTGGTCATTGACGAGCTGGCGGACCTGATGCTGGTGGCAGCGAAGGAGGTGGAGGAATCCATCTGTCGTGTGGCCCAGATGGGCCGTGCCGCCGGTGTGCATCTGGTGATCGCCACTCAGCGGCCCTCCGCTGACGTCATTACCGGCCTGATGAAGGCCAACATCCCCAGCCGGATCGCTTTCGCAGTGGCATCCTCTCTGGAATCCCGGATCATTCTGGACACCACCGGCGCGGAAAAGCTGGTTGGTAAGGGCGATATGCTTTACGCCCCGCTGGGTGAGGGAAAGCCCACCCGTGTTCAGGGCTGCTTTATCTCTCCGGAGGAGATCGAGGACGTGGTGTCCTATGTGAAGGAGACCGGCGAGGCCAACTACTCTCAGGAGGTCATTGCCCAGATCGAGCAGTCCGTCCAGGAGAAGGAGAACAAGGGCGGCAAGGGTGCCTCCGCTGCCGCCGATACGGAAAGCAGCGACGAGGACGAGCTGCTGCCCGCTGCTGTGGATGTGGTGCTGGAAACGGGACAAGCCTCTGTGTCTATGCTGCAGCGACGGCTGAAACTGGGGTATTCCCGGGCGGCCCGCTTGGTGGACCAGATGGAAGAACGGGGGATCGTGGGGCCCTTTGAAGGCTCCAAGCCCAGACAACTGCTCATCACCCGCGCACAGTGGGACGAAATGCAGATGGGGGGCGCTCCAGCAGTTGAGGATGCGCCGCCGTTTGACACAGGCGATGAATAACAAAGGCGGCGGGAATTCCCGCCGCCTTTTGTTTGAAAATTAACAGGCTTTTTCCACTTGACAAATGTCAGAAAGTGTCTATAATGAATTTCAAATCGACAAAAGCCATGACAAAGTCAGCCGTTTCAGACCGACCGTCAGCGAGGGGGGACAGTGCAAGCCCCCGGTCAGGAGAGATGGTACGCCGCTTTGGAGCAGCCCGCGAGGAGCGGGACGACCCATCCCCGTTACAGGATGACATGAGATACCCGCGCAGCGCGCGTGCGGGTAAATCAGGGTGGTACCGTGAAGTTTTTTCGCCCCTGACAGGAGTCAGGGGCGATTTTTATTTTCCATTTTGGAGGAGGAAGTCCCATGAAGTTTTCCAGTAAGATCTTGAAGTGCCAGTTATCTCCGGTTCGTAAGTTCAACCCCTGCGCAGATCAGGCAGTTGCCGCAGGCCGGACCATTTACCATCTGAATATCGGCCAGCCGGATGTAAAGACCCCGGAGTCCTTCTATCAGGCGGTCCGGGAATTCCGGGAGCCGACACTGGAATACGCACCTGCCTCCGGCCTGCCCGCCTATATCGACGCTGTGCGGGGATATTACGCCAAACTGGGCGTGAAGCTGGAGCGGGAGGACATTCTGGCCACCTCCGGCGGCGGTGAGGCCCTGGAATTCATCATGGCCTGTATCCTGGACGATGGCGATGAGCTGCTGGTGCCGGAGCCTTTCTACGCCAACTACAATACCTTTACGTTTATGAGCGGCGGCGTGATCCATCCCATTCCCACCTCCGCTGACAACGGCTACCGGTTCGCGGACCGGGAACTGATCGAATCCCAGATCAACGAGCGCACCCGGGCAATTCTGGTCACCAACCCCGGCAACCCCACCGGTCTGGTACTGACCCACGAGGAGATGCGGGTCATCGCAGACGTGGTCAAGGAGCATGACCTGTTCCTGGTGGCGGACGAGGTGTATCGGGAATTTATCTACGATGACGAGCCTATGGGTACCTTCTGCGAGATGGAGGACATCAAGGATCATGTGATCGTGGTGGATTCCATTTCCAAGCGGTTCTCCGCCTGTGGCGCCCGCATTGGCTCCATCATTTCCCGGAACCGGGAATTTATGGCGGAGGCCATGAAACTGTGCCAGGGCCGCCTGTGCACTGCCACCCTCGATCAGGCGGGCGCTGCCGCCATGTACGAGCATGTGCAGCCTTCCTACTTCAAGGAGGTCCGGGACGAGTACAAGAAGCGGCGGGACGCTGTGGTAGAGGAGCTGAACAAGATCCCCGGCACCAAGTTCCATACGCCGGACGGCGCCTTCTACATGATGGTAACTCTGCCGGTGGACGATGTGGAAACGCTTCAGTATTTCCTGCTGGAGGAATTTGAGGACAACGGTGACACGGTGATGTACGCCCCCGGCAGCGGCTTCTATGCCAATCCCGCCGATGGCCGCAGCGAAATCCGGATCGCCTATGTCCACAACTGCGACTATTTGCGCCGGGCCATTCAGCTTCTGGGCAAGGGCATTGCCGCCTATAACGCAAAGCGAGGCGTTTGATGCTGCGGCACATCGTGATGTGGAAATTCCGCCCCGGCACGGAGGCGGAGCGGGACCTTTTCCTCACTGGCTTGCAGGGACTTTACGGAGCTATCCCGGAGCTGAAAAGCTGTCAGGTCCTCCGGGGTATGGAGGGCAGCGACTATGACGCTGTGCTGATCTCGGAATTCGCGGACCGGGCGGCGCTGGAGACCTATAAGAATGATCCCCGGCACAAGGCGGTCTCCGCTCTGTGCAAATCCATCCGGACGGACCGGGCGGCGGTGGACTGTCTGCTGCCGGATCCGGAGGAATAAGGAAAAAATGCCGGAGGTCTCTTTCAAGGCCGCTGAACAGACGGCGGAATACAAGCTGAAAACAGGGAGGATACGGCAATGGCCGCTTATACGGAAACAAAGACCTACCACACCAAGGCCCACATGGGTATGATCGATGTCACGGAGGATTTCCGTCATGCGGTGGAGGAGGCAGCCAGGCAGAAGAATATCCGGAACGGTACGATCACCGGTTTTACCACCGGCGGCGTGGCGGCGCTGACCACGCTGGAATTTGAGCCGGGACTGGTGGGCCATGACCTGAAGGCTGCACTGGATGTGTTTTCCCCTTACCGGGACGAAAAAGGCCGGGTGATCCACTATCAGCACCATGACACCTGGCATGATGACAACGGTTCCTCCCACATCAAGGCACTGCTGCTGTCCCCCTTCATCACGGTGCCCATTGTGGCGGGACGAATGACGCTGGGACCCTGGCAGAATTTGACCTTGGTGGAGTGCGACACCCGGGATCGGGTGCGGGACATCGTGTTTCAGGTCATGGGAGAGTAAGCAAAAAGCGGAACGGATCAGAACGCATCAGCAAGAAAGTCTCGGCTTGCCGGGGCTTTCTTTTTTGGGAAAAGCAGGTATAATAACAGAGAAAGGATGTGGTTTCATGCTGCAATCCACCCTGTGCTATCTGGAACGGGGAGACGCATACCTGATGCTCCATCGGGTGAAAAAGGAACATGACGCCAACCGGGATAAATGGATCGGCATTGGCGGCAAGTTTGAGGACAAGGAAAGCCCGGAGGACTGTCTGCTGCGGGAATGCCGGGAGGAAACGGGCCTGACCCTGACGGACTACCGCTACCGGGGACTGGTGACCTTTGTGAATACGGAGTGGCCCACGGAGTATATGCACCTGTTCACCGCTACCGGTTGGACCGGAGAACCTCACGTCTGCGATGAGGGGGATCTGGCGTGGATCAAAAAGGCGGAGCTGCTGACCCTGCCCATGTGGGAGGGAGATCAAATCTTTCTGCGGCTGCTGGATTCCGACGAACCGTTTTTCTCCCTGAAATTGTGTTACGCTGGGGATCGGCTGGAAAGTGCGGTCCTGAACGGGAAGCAGGTAGAGCTGTGAAAAAGGTATTGCTGTTTGGGTTTGAAACGCTGCCGGAGATCTTAACGGTGGCGGGTATCGTTCAGCAGTTCGGCGGAGAGGCCGTGCCGGTGACGAAGGAGGGCTGTGGATTAACGCTGGAAGCCTTAGCCCAGGGAAAGACTGGCAGAGGGAGTGGTGTACCCATCGGTGGGAAGATGCTGGTATTCTGCGGTTTGGAGCGGGAGTTGGACGGCCTGTTGGCGGCGCTGCGTCAGGCCGGGGTCGTGTGCCTGAAGGCGGTGCTGACGCCGGACAACCGAAGCTGGACGCCGGGACGGCTTTACCGGGAGCTTCAGCGGGAACACCGGGCTATGGGGAGGGGATAGAATGAAAATTCTGATCTCAGCGTGTCTGCTGGGCCTTCCCTGCCGGTATGACGGCGCATCCAAGCCACAACTCTGGGTGGAGGAACTGGCGCGGCGCCACGAGTTGATCCCGATGTGCCCGGAGCAGATGGGCGGTCTGCCCACCCCGCGAAATCCGTCGGAACGGCGGGGAGACCGGGTGGTGATGCGCACCGGGGAGGACGTGACGGAGCAGTACCGCCGGGGGGCGGCGTGTGCCTTGCGGCTATATCAGCTGCTGGGCTGTAAGGCGGCGGTGCTGAAGGAGCGAAGCCCTTCTTGCGGCTGCGGAGCCGTTTATGACGGCACATTTACCGGCACCCTCACCGCCGGGGACGGCGTAACGGCGGCGCTGCTGCGGGCACACGGAATCCGTGTGCTGGGAGAGAGTCAGGTTTTGGAGTTGTTGGCACCAGACGGGGAAAAACCGTAAAAGACAGGTAAAATGATTCCGAAATGTATAATCATGCCGAAATATGACGAAGCGGAGATGGGAAAAGCCATCTCCGCTTCGATTTTAGAAAATTCAAGGGGTGTCGATGTGGGCGCGGATGCGCTGCATGATCATCTCCAGAGCCACCAGATTGGGCCACCCTCCAAGACGATGATGTCGGCAAATTTGCGGCTTGGCTCCACATACTGCTCGTGCATGGGTTTTACCGTGGTGAGGTATTGGGTGACGACGGATTGGAGCGTCCGGCCCCGTTCCTCCACATCCTGCAAAGCACGGCGGAGGATGCGGACGTCGGCATCTGTCTCCACAAAGATCTTAATGTCAAACATATCCCGGAGAGTGGGGTTCTGGAAAATCAGGATGCCCTCTACGATGATAACCTTGGTGGGGAGGATTTCCCGGGTCTCCTCCGTGCGGTTGTGCTCCACATAAGAGTAGACCGGGCAACGGATGGGGCGGCCCTCTTTCAACTCCTTCAGATGCTCGATGAGCAACTCCGTATCAAAGGCGGCGGGATGGTCATAATTTACCTTGGCCCGTTCTTCCAGAGTCTTGCCGTCCTGACGCTTATAGTAATTGTCATGGCCGATGACGGTGACTTCCGGGCCGAAATGCTCTTTCAGATGCCGGGTGAGGGTGGTTTTGCCGGAGCCGGTACCGCCGGCGATACCGATCAGGATGGTACTCATGAGGAACCTCCCATTTCATATAAAGTAGTGGGCACGTGGGGTGCGTATTGGTGATGGCAGGCGTATTTTTCACGTTTGGTTGGCAGTATATAATTTTATTATAGGTGTCCGATAACATGAAAGCAAGAAAAAGTATGAAATTCCTGTGAAATCGACCCGGCTCTACTTGACTGAATGCACAAAAATCGGTATTATGTAAAGTATAAATTTACGAGAGTCTGATACTGTCGAGTGCGGATACAAGGAGGACCACTATGGCGATGAAGCGCTGTCCCGACTGCGGGGAGAAATACTCCGATACCTATAAGTATTGCCCCTTCTGCGAGGAGGAAGAGGTTTTGCGAAAGGGCAAGGACCGGGGAGGCCGGCGGGCCCGGCAGAGCCGTCATTTCAGCGTGCTGACGCCGATACTGGTGGTGCTGATCCTGATCATGGCGGGGATTTTGCTTTTCCTGCTGCGGGATGACAAAAGTCCTACCGGCCCCAAGGACCCGGTGACGCCTCAGCCCGGCGTGGTGACGCCGGTGCAGCCGGATGACAGCACGGAGAAGGATACCTCGGAACCGGGCGAGACGGAGGAGCCTGAGGACAATTCGGATCCCGGCGTGATGCCGGATGAACCGGATACCACCACGCCCATTACACCCACAACACCTACTACGCCGGGCACAACGACCGGAAGTACCGCCACTGTGGTGAACGCCGCTACCGGCGTTAATGTCCGACCGGACCCCAGCACCAGCGGTACGCCCATTGCTTCCCTGAAAAACGGCGACGAGGTGAAGGTGGTGAAGGACGCCGGGAACGGCTGGTATGAGATCACGTTCTCCGGCCCCGGCGGCCGGGATACTACCGGTTATATGAAGGGTGAATTCCTGTCAACCACAGCGGGGACCACTTCCACAGGTGCATCCGGCACCACCACGGGCACAACAGGTACAACCACGGGTACTACCACAGGTACGGCCGGCAACACCACAACCACGTCCGGGGCCCTGAGAACCGGCAGCGGTAAGGTGACCAATGCCGGCGGCGGTGTGTTCGTCCGTTCCGGTCCTGGCAAGAGCTACGATTCCATTGCTTCCCTGACAAACGGCAGCGATGTGAAGATCGTGTCCAGCGCCGGTGACGGCTGGTATCAGATCACCTTCTCCGGCAACGGCGGAAAAACCACCACCGGCTACATGAAGGGAGATTATCTGGCCAACAGCTGAACATACGCTTTTCCGACAGCTCCCCGGACGCGGTGCGTTCGGGGGGCTGTTTCCCCATTGCCAAGGTGGGAAAATCATGGTATGATGCAGCTATCGGTCCGCCGGAGGCGGACAGCAGCCGGAAAGAGCGGCTGTACTCTGTGAGAGGAGCTTTGAATTTTTCATGACCACCAAGGAATTTCAGGAGCGGTCCGATCTGCGGATCTTTCTGTCTTATTTCAACCCCCATAAGAAGCTGTTTGTGCTGGATATGGTCTGCGCCCTTACCATTGCGCTGATCGATCTGGCCTTTCCGTACCTGTCCCGCTGGTGTATGTACGAGCTGCTTCCGCAGAACGCATACCGCACCTTTTTCACGGTGATGGCAGTGGCCGCGGCGGCTTTTGCGGTGCGGGGGGTGTTGACCTATATCATCGGCTACTACGGGCACACTTTTGGTATTCTGGTAGAGGCGGACATCCGCCGGGATCTGTTCCGCCACATGCAGGAACTGGATTTCGGCTACTATGACCGCAATCGGACCGGCGCTTTGATGAGCCGCCTGACCAGCGAGCTGTTTGAGATCACGGAGCTGGCCCATCACGGCCCGGAGGATATTTTCATCTCCGGCGTGACCGTCATCGGCGCGCTTGTCATCATGTTTACGATCCAGTGGCGGCTGGCGCTGGTGATCGCCGCCATTCTGCCGGTGTTTTTGATCGTGGTGTGGACCTGCCGCCGGTCGATGAGTCAGGCGTCCCGCCATGTGAAGCAGAAAACCGCCGCCATTAACGCGGGGATTGAGTCCGGCATCTCCGGCATCCGCACGGCAAAGGCCTTCGCCAACGAGGCGGAGGAGCTGGAGAAGTTCAATGTCTCCAATGACGTTTATAAAACCTCCAAGAAGGAATTTCATAAGGCGATGGGCCGATTCAACGGCGTGATGGAATTCTTCCTGTCCATTCTCTCCGTGGCGGTGATCGCCGCCGGCGGCGTCCTCATTATGCGGGGCGAGCTGAATACCGTGGACCTGATCACCTTCAGTCTATATATCACAACCTTTGTGAATCCCGTGCGGAAGCTGGCCAACTTTTCCGAGCTGCTGGCCAACGGCACTGCCGGTTTTTCCCGCTTTCTGGAGCTGATGCGGACGGAGCCGGCCATGAAGGATGCGCCGGACGCCGTGGAGCTGACCGATGTGAAGGGACAGGTGGATGTGGACCACGTCAGCTTTGCCTATGAGGGAGATCTGGATGTGCTTCACGATGTGGATCTGCATATCAAGGCGGGAGAGACGCTGGCGGTGGTGGGCCCCTCCGGCGGCGGAAAGTCTACCCTGTGCAAGCTGATCCCAAGATTTTACGATGTGACGGACGGTGATATCCGCATCGATGGACAGGATGTGCGCCACGTGACCCAGCGCTCTCTGCGGCAGCAGGTGGGCGTGGTGCAGCAGGATGTATTTCTGTTCGCTGACAGTATTCTGAACAACATCCGCTGCGGCAAGCCGGAGGCAACCGAGGAGGAGGTCATCCGAGCAGCGCAGCTGGCGGAGATTTATGACGATATTCAGGCTATGCCAGACGGTTTGGAGACCTATGTGGGTGAGCGGGGGACGCTGCTCTCCGGCGGACAGAAGCAGCGGATCTCCATTGCCCGGATCTTTTTGAAAAATCCGCCGGTGCTGATTTTGGACGAGGCCACCTCGGCGCTGGACAGCGTGACGGAGGCAAAATTGCAGGAGACCTTTGAACGGCTTTCCCAGGGGCGGACTACCATCATCATTGCCCACCGACTGTCCACCGTGCGGAACGCGGACCGCATCGCGGTGATCGAGGACGGCCGGGTGGCGGAGCTGGGGCGGCACGATGAGCTGATGGCGAAAAACGGCGCCTACGCCCGACTGGTGCGGACACAGGAGCTGCGCCATGGATAAGAGCAAGCTGCTGGACCAGTGCGGCGCGTTGGGAGAGGACCGGACGCTGCTGGCCCGGGTACTGGATCGGGCCAAGCAGGCATCAGAGCGGAATATCCCGGCGGCAACGGACTTTTTAAGCCCCGCCCAGCAGGCGCAGGCCGCCGATCTGCTTCATGCGGCGGGAATTCCAGAGACAGCATATATCCGCTGGGGCGGCTATGACGGCGCGGAACGGGCGGTGCTCCTGTTCCTGCCGGATTGGATGGACCCTTCGGACGCCGGAACGTACAGCCCCATCCGATGTCTGCGGGCGGCCTTCCGGAAGGAAGAGAATCTGACCCACCGGGATTTTTTGGGCAGTCTCATGGGCATGGGGATCGTCCGGGAGAAAATCGGAGATGTTTTAGTAGGTCCGGACAGCGCCGATGTGCTGGTGCTGGATACCGTGGCGGAATTTCTGGCGCGAAGCTGGGAGTCCGCCGGACGGGTGAAGCTGCGGGTGGCGGAGATCGACCCCGGCTGCGTCCACATCCCGGAGATCCGACGGGAGGAACGGCGGGATACGGTGTCCTCCCTGCGGCTGGACGCCGTGTGCTCCACCGGCTTCCGCATGGCCCGGGGCAAGGCAGCGGCACTTATCGAAAGCGGCCGGGTGCAGCTGAACTGGCGGGAGTGCACGAAGCCGGATCGGACGGTTTCCGAGGGCGATACGGTCTCTGCAAGGGGCTTTGGAAAATTTGAGCTGACGGAGGTGGGGGCCTTGACGAAAAAGGGCCGTATCCCCATCACCGTGCAATACTACAAGTGAGAGGTGGCTTCTATGCTGGAATACGCATTTGAGCGGGTGGACTGCACCGGCTCCGGCGGGTACAGCTTTTTGGGCGGCGTTGGACTGGCAACAGTGGGCCATCAGGAGATCATCCGGAAACGGGCAGCCGAGGGCTGGCGGTTTGCGGGCTGGATCCCGGTCACCCAACGGGCAGGCGGCTTTATAGAAACAATAGACCTCGTTTTTGAACGGGAAACCGCGGAAAAGGAGTAAATATGGAACAAAAGCAAATAGACCGGATCAACGAATTGGCGAAGAAGGCAAAAAGCCCCGAAGGGTTGACCGAGTGGGAGGAGATGGAGCGCGCCGCCCTGCGGCGGGAATACATTGATTCCGTGCTGGGCAATTTGAAAGGGCAGCTGGACAATACCTATATCGTGGATGAACAAGGCAACAAAACAAAATTGCAGAAAAAAGGAGAGAAGTAATATGGCGATCCTGTCAAATCTGGAACCGAAGCGGGTATTTGAAATTTTTGAGGAGATGTGTGCCATTCCTCACGGCTCCACCAACACAAAGGCCATCAGCGACTGGTGCGTGGCATTCGGCGAAAAGCTGGGTTTGGAGCATTATCAGGACGAGGCCAACAACGTGATCCTGATCGCCCCGGCCACGCCGGGCTATGAGGACGCCCCGGCGGTGATCTTGCAGGGCCATGTGGACATGGTATGTGAAAAGGAGGCGGGCTGCGCCAAGGACATGGACAAGGAGGGCTTGGACCTCTTTGTGGACGGCGATCTGGTAGGCGCCAAGGGGACAACTCTGGGCGGCGATGACGGCATCGCCGTGGCCATGGCACTGGCGGCGCTGGAGGACACCACCTTGCAGCATCCCCGGCTGGAGGTCGTGCTGACTACCGACGAGGAGATCGGTATGCTGGGTGCCGCCGTGCTGGATGTGACGCCGCTGCAAGGGCGTACCATGCTGAATATCGACTCCGAGGAGGAGGGGATCTTCACCGTGGGCTGTGCCGGTGGCAGCAGCGTGTTCTGCCATCTGCCGCTGATCCGGGAGGAATTCGCCGGGGAGACGCTGGCGGTGCGGGTGTCTGGTCTGGTGGGCGGACACTCCGGCGTGGAGATCAACAAGGGCCGGGCCAACGCCGATGTGCTGCTGGGGCGGCTGCTGCGGGCCATGTCCGCCGCGACAGAGCTGCGTCTGGTGTCCGCTGAGGGCGGCAACAAGGACAACGCCATTCCCACGGCGGCGGCGGCGGTGGTCACCGTGGCTGATGGCAGTGCGGCCCGGAAGGCTGCGGAGACGCTGGCTGCAGAGCTGAAGAAGGAATACCGGATCGCGGATCCCGGTCTGACGGTAGCTGTGGAAACGGTGGAGACCAAGAGCCTGCCGATGGACGAAGTGACCACCGGCAAGGCGCTTTGCATGCTGACCTGCCTGCCCAACGGGGTGCAGGCCATGAGTATGGATATTCCCGGTCTGGTGCAGACTTCCTTGAATATAGGCATTCTGAAATGCGGCGACGATGAAATGACGGCGGTGTGCTCCGTCCGCAGCAGCGTAGCCAGCCAGAAGCAGATGGTTCGGGACCGCCTGCGGTGCCTGACGGAGCAGATGGGGGGCCGTGTGGACGTGATCGGCGACTATCCCGCCTGGGAATATCTGCCGGATTCTCCCCTCCGGGAGCGGATGATCGAGGTCTACCGGGAGCAGTACGGCAAGGAGCCGGTGGTGGAGACGATTCACGCCGGTCTGGAGTGCGGATTGCTGGGCGAAAAGCTGCCGGGACTGGACTGCGTGTCCTTCGGCCCGGATCTGACGGACATCCACACCCCCAGAGAGCGGATGCACATCGCGTCCGTCCAGCGGACGTGGAAGCTGCTGTGTGAGGTTCTGAAGCGCAGCAAGTAAACAGAAAAACAGGGGCAACCCCGACGGATAGTCGGGGTTGCTTTTTGAGGGCGGATGTGGTATCTTATTTGAAAATGATTCTCAAATTGCAAGGAGACCACTGTGAAAAAACTGTTGATTTGTATGCTGGCACTGGCGCTGCTGGCAGGATGCGCACCGGCATCCGTGCAGGAACCGGAGGATGGAAAGCTGCACATCGTAGCGACTGTATTTCCGGCGTATGACTTTGCCCGGGCCGCCGCCGGAGACTTAGCGGATGTGGAATTACTGCTGCCGCCGGGGACGGAGAGCCATTCCTATGAACCTACTCCGGCGGATATTTTGAAAGTGCAGAGCTGTGACCTCTTTTTGTATCTGGGAGGGGACTCCGACCAGTGGGTAGAGACGATTTTAGAGGCGGCGGAGCCTACGGGCCGGACACTGGCGCTGATCGACTGCGTGGAGACTCTGGAGGAGGAGCACGTAGAGGGGATGCAGGAGGAAGTGGGGCATCACCACGATGAGGACGAGGATGACCATGACCACGACCACTTAGGGACCGTGACGGAGATCGATGAGCATGTTTGGACCGCCCCGGCCAACGCCGCGGCCATCACCCGGCAGTTTGGGGAGGTGCTGGCGGAGTTGGACAGTGCGAATGGGGAGCGGTATCGGGCCAACGCAGAGAAATATGCGGAGGAGATCGACACTCTGGATGGCGAATTTCATGCGTTTTTCGACAGCTTGCCGGACCGGACCATAGTGTTTGGAGATCGGTTCCCACTGCGGTATTTCGCAGAAGAATTTGATCTGCGGTACTACGCGGCATTTCCGGGATGCTCCACCCAGACGGAACCGTCCGCCGCGACCATTGCTTTTCTGACGGACAAGGTACGGGAGGAAGGGATTTCGACGGTCTGGTATATTGAGTTTTCCAATCATCTGGTGGCGGACGCCATCGCCGAGGCGGCGGGGGCGGGGACCGCGATGTTCCACACCTGCCACAACGTGTCCCCGAATGAGTTGGCAGGGGGAGAGACGTATGTGACGCTCATGCGGGGGAATCTGGAACGTCTGCGGGCGCATTTGAACGAAAGGTGAGAAAATCTGCATAAAGAAAACGAAAAAAGCACGGCTTTGCCGTGCTTTTTTTGCGTGAATTTGTAGATGTCAGGGGCCAAACAGGAGCCGCACGGTGAGGGCAGCGGTGAGAAAGCCAGTGAGGTCTGCCGCCAGCGCCGCCGGGACGGTGTGGCGGGTGCGGACAATGCCGGCGGAGCCGAAGTAGACAGCGATGGTGTAAAAGGTGGTTTCTGTGCTGCCCAGCATGACGGCGGCCACCCGGCCGATGTAGCTGTCGGGCCCGTGGGCGGCCATCAGATCGCTGGCGACGGCCAGCGCGCCGCTGCCGGATACGGGGCGGACCAGCATCAGCGGCACGGTCTCCGCCGGGATGCCCAGAAGGTTCAAAACCGGGGCGCACAGCCGGGCCAGCGCATCCATGGCACCGGAGGCCCGGAACATACTGACGGCGGTGAGTAAGCCCACCAGAGCGGGGATTACGTGGAGCAGGACGGTGAGACCGTCCTCCGCGCCGCGGGTTAGGGCGGCGTAGACGTTGACCCGGCGCCCGGTGCCGCAGGCGGCGGCTCCCGCCAGCAGCAGGGGGATGATGAGGTCAGAGGGGTTCATGCGGGGCCTCCTTTCCGGCGGGAGAGAAGGCGGGCGGTGAGCAGGCCCACCGTGACAGAGGCGAGAGAACTGATCCAGACGGCGGGCAGAATGTCGAAGGGGGCGGCACTGCCGAAGGCGGCCCGGACGGAGGCCACGGTGGTGGGCAGAAGCTGGATGGAGGCGGTGTTGAGCACCACCAGCAGGCACAGCTCGTCACTGGCGGCGCCGCCGCAGTTTCGGGCCATCCGCCGGGCGGCTTGGATGCCCAGCGGCGTGGCGGCGTTGCCAAGGCCCAGAAGGTTCGCGGAGACATTGGCGGAGACTGCCGCCAGCGTTTCCTCGTCCCGGCTGGCGTTGGGCAGCAGGCGGCGCAGCAGCGGACGGAACAGTGCGGCGATGCGGCGGGACAGACCGCAGACATTCAGAATCTCCATGACGCCGCTCCAAAGGCAGAGGATGCCGGCCATAGAAAGGCTCAGCTCCAGAGCGGACTGGGCACCGTCCAGCGCGGCGGCGGCCACGGCGCTGAGGTTCCCGTGAAAAAAGCCCCAAAGGAAGGAGAGGATCACCAGACCGGACCAGATATAAGACATTGCCATCGTTCGACACTCCCAAGCATTGATTTTGAGAAATGGGTGCACTGCAACTGTATGCGGGAGCGGGGACGGTCATTCTGAAAAATACAAATTGGGGGGCGATCTCGCGGGGCATCTTCAAAATGCGGGGCACTCCGAGAGAAATGACTGACCAGAAGCGGAAAAGAACGGGAATAAAAGGGACAAATGGATCGCAAAACAGAACAGCTCCTCCGCTGCATGGCGGAGGAGCTGTTTATGTACGTCAGTTTTCGGATTCTGCCATGCGGTAGCCCACGCCCACTTCGGTGAAAAGGTATTCCGGTTCGGCAGGATTTTTTTCAATCTTCCGGCGGATGTTGGCCATGTTGACCCGAAGAATCTGGTTATCGCCGCTGGCCCGGGGCCCCCACAGCTCCTTGATGATGGAATCATAGGTCATCACACGGCCAGCGTGCTTGCCTAACAGAGCGACGATCCGGAATTCGCTGAGGGTCAGCTTGGCGTTTTCACCCCGGACGAGAACCTGATGCTTGTTGTAGTCGATGGTGAGGTCGCCTACGGTGTAGGTGCCCTGCTGGGCGATCTCACTGTTGCCGGTGGCGGTGCGGGTGTGGCGGATGGCCGTCCGCACACGGGCCAGCAGCTCGTCGGTGCCGAAGGGCTTGGTGAGGTAGTCATCGGCCCCCAAATCCAGAGCGGAGACCTTGTCCTGCTCGTGGGAGCGGGCGGAGACCACCACCACAGGTAGGGTGGACCAGCTGCGGAGCTGGCGCAGAATGTCCAACCCGTCCATATCCGGCAGTCCCAGGTCCAGAATCACCAGATCTGGGCAGTGGGAGGAGATCATGGACATGGCCTCGGCTCCGCTGGCGGCCCGCATAGCCTCGTAGCCATTGGCGGTGAGAATGGTGGAGATAAAGCGGGCGATGCTCTTTTCGTCCTCAATGACCAAAATCTTTTCACGGATGTTCATAGGGTTTCCTCCTCGGATAAATCAGTGGAAATAGCGGGATCGGCGGGGGGCATGGGCAGGCAGAAGATAAATTCCGCGCCGTCCGGGTGATTATGGGCGGTGAGACGCCCGCCGTGGGCCTTGACTACGGCGCTGCACACCGAAAGCCCCAGACCCATGTTCCGCTTCCCATCTCCCGTGGGGGGAGAGGCGTGGCGGATAGAATAGTCGAATAAGTGGGGAAGGAGGGCCGGGGGGATACCTTGACCGTTGTCCCGAACGGAGAAGGCGGCGAAGCCGTCCTCCGTTTTTTCCGCCCGGAGATGGATGGCGGTGGTGGTTTTGCCGTGGATGACGGCGTTTTCAATCAGGTTGGAGAGGACCTGCTCGATGAGGATGGGGTCCATAGGGACCATGAGCAGCTCCGCCGGGACCTCCACAGAGAATTTGATGTCAGGAAGCCGCTTGCGGGCCTTTTGAACGGCTTCCGCCAGGACTTCCTCCACCGGCTCTAATTGCTTATTCAGCTCTGTCCGGTCACTGCCGATGCGGGTGATGGAAAGGAGATTTTCCACGGTGCGGATCAGCCACTGGGCCTCCTGCTTCACATCCTCCAGCAGGGAACGGCGATCCTCTTGGGAGAGGTCGGGATTGTCCAGCACGGCGGAGGTGGAGCCGATGATGGAGGTCAGGGGGGTGCGGATATCATGGGATACGGAGCGGAGCAGGTCGGCCCGCATCCGGATCTTTTCATTTTCCATTCGTAGCTTGTCCAACTGGCGGGTTTTGGTGGTCAGAGCGGAGGTGATGACGGAAACACTGAGAAAGGTCAGGAAGGACAGGGGGTAGCCGGTGATGGTCAGGTTGAAGGCCCAATAGGGAAAGGTGAAGAAAAAGTTGACGGCGATGACGCCCAACACCGCAGAGAAAAGACCCCAGAAATAGCCGGTGGTCAGGCGGGAGGTCAGCAGCACAGTCAGCACAAAAACCGGCGTGGCGAAGCCAGCGCTGGGGTCCAGCCTCTGCAGTAGGATACAGAAGGCCACGGCCACAAAGAGGATCAGCGCGGTGACAATGAGGTCCCGCATGGAGAAGGGGAATAGGGTGGCCAGGCTGGTCTTGGATTTAGAATTGGGATGAGACATAGGAAGCCTCCTTGCTGGTTTCAGTATAGCAGACGGATCGTTAAATTGTTGCTAAAAATTAAATGGGAGGAAAGAGAAAACGTGCAGAGCTTCGGCTGCGTCTTGAAAAGACGTTGCACAGAGAGATGCACTTTTTCTGAAAATCTGCCGGAGGGATGGAATGGGGGGACGGCTTTGGAGAAGAAACAGGAGGATGGCCGCTTTTGCAGGGCCTATCTGCGGACCATGGATCCGGAGCAGGCTGCCGCAGAGATCGGCAGACGGGACGGCTACGCCATGCTGGGGCAGAAAGGGACCCAACAGAAGCTGGAACGGATGCGCTGCGATGCGGCGGCGCAGCTGAAGCGGGAGGATGTACTGCGGCAGCTGGCACGGCTGGCCTTTGGCCGGGTGGATGATGCGGTGACACTGGCGCTGCGCCGGGGAGAGACGGAGCCGGAGGGACTGGAACTGTCGGCTGTGTCTGAACTAAGGGTAACAGAAAAGGGCGTAGAGGTCAAGCTGGTGGACCGGGTCCGGGCGTTAGAGACGCTGTGGAAGCTGTTGGGGGCCAGCGAACCCCAGCAGGCGGATCCGCTGCTTCAGGCGCTGGCGGCGCTGCCGGGGGAAACGGGAGACTGGAATGAGAAATGATATGATCCGGTTTTCCCGCAAGCAAAGGCAGGTGCTGACCTGGTGGAGGCAGAACCGTTGGCAGGCCATCATCTGCGATGGGGCAGTCCGCAGCGGAAAGACGTTTTGCATGGGACTGTCTTTTTTCCTGTGGGCCCAGAGTTGTTTTGACGGACGGCAGTTTGCCTTGTGCGGCAAGACGGTGGGGGCGCTGCGGCGGAATTTGCTGACGGAGTTGGTCCCCTGCCTGCGGCGGATCGGTATGATCGTGCGTGAAAACAGGAGCGCCAATTCCCTGACGGTGGAGTTTGGCGGGCAACGGAATCAATTTCTGCTGTTTGGCGGGAAAGACGAGTCCAGCGCGGCGCTGATCCAAGGGAGCACATTGGCGGGACTGCTGTTGGATGAGGCGGCGCTGATGCCACGGTCTTTCGTGGAGCAGGCGGTGGCCCGGTGCAGCGTCCGGGGCAGCAAGCTGTGGTTCAATTGCAATCCGGAGGGGCCGGAACACTGGTTTTACAAGGAGTGGATCGAGAAGGCGGAGAGCCGGGGGGCGCTGCGGCTGCACTTTACGATGGCGGATAATCCCGGCCTGTCGCCGGAGATCCGGCAGCGGTACGAGCGGCTGTATACGGGAACGTTTTACAGGCGGTTCGTGCTGGGGGAATGGGCAGCGGCGCAGGGCCTGGTGTACGACTTTTTTGACCCGGCCAGAGACGCGGCACCGGTGCCGGAGGGGCCGTTTGGCCGGTGGCGGGTATCCGTGGATTACGGGACGGTGAATCCGCTGTCCATGGGACTTTGGGGGGAACGGGACGGCGTTTGGTACCGGGTAGAGGAGGTCTATTACGATTCCCGCCGGGAGGGACAGCAGAAAACCGACGCGGAGTACGCGGATATGCTGGAGCGGCTGGCGGCGGGGCGGGAGATCCAGCGGGTGATCGTGGACCCGTCGGCGGCCAGCTTCATTGAGACCCTGCGGCAGCGGGGCTGGCGGGTAAAAAAGGCCAACAACGATGTGGCTGACGGCATCCGGGTGACGGCGGATCTGCTACGGCAGAGGCGGATCGTACTGTGTGATACCTGCCGGGACTGTCTGCGGGAGATGGCGCTGTACTGCTGGGACGAGCGGACCGGAAGAGACGCCCCCGCAAGGAACACGATCATGCTATGGATGAGATGCGGTATTTTGCCATGGATCTGATGGGGGAGCGGAGCGGGGGGTTCGCTGTGACCAGCGTGAGACGGCAGGCATGATCGTGTTCCGATTTTAATACACGGCATGCCATGGACAGCGCCGAAGCGCCGCCGGGGGCGGAAGAAGCGAGGCGGTGTCGAGGCAGGGCCCCGGCTGGCAGACACGAAGTGGCTGGGAGCCGGTTGGCCCAACGGTGGAGATGCGGTACTTTGCCATGGATCTGTCAGGCGGGGAAAAGGGCGGATTTGCGGCAGTCAGCGTAGCGAGGGGCAGATACCGTTAGGAAATATATAAAATGTTGTACGGGACTGTACACCAAAAGCGGGTGTGGACGGGAGAGTAGGAGACCGATTTCCGAAGGGAGGAGAGGTTCGTTTGAATTTTTGGAAAAGGAGAGGCGATGAAGCGGCAACGGCCCAGACTATGCAGCTGCGGGACCGGGAGCGGCATCCCTATGCGGGGCTGCGGAGCTTTATGCCTCAGCGCGGCGGAGAGCTACGGCTGTATCAGGCGGTGCGGGAGGCTGTACCGGTGGTGGACGCCGCCGTGTGCAAGCTGATCCGCCTCAGCGGCGGTGCGCTGGTGTTCTGTGAGGATCCGGAGACAGAAAAGCGGCTGCGGGACTTTTTAGAGCGGGTCCCGGCGGGGCGGGGACAGTACGGTATCAACGCCTTTTTGGAGCAGTACCTGGAATCGCTGCTGATCTGCGGCGGCGCCGTAGGCGAGATGGTGCCTGCGGCGGGAAACCGGGATCTGGCGGCGCTGCTGTGCGGACGGATGGACCGGATCGAGCTGAGAGAGGGAGAAAGCCCGCTGGATTTTCAGATTTTCGGGCCGGATGAGCGGGGGCGGATGGCAGCGCTGCCGTATCAGGAGCTGCTGCTGTTCACTCCGCTGCATCCGGAAGCCGAGCACCCCTACGGCGTGTCGCTGCTGCGGGGATTGCCGTTTATGGCGGATATTCTGATGAAGATCTACAACACGGTGGGGGTCAACTGGGAACGGTGCGGCAATATGCGGTTTGCCGTGACCTGCCGGGACGGCGACGGCAATGCCGCGGAACGGGGGCAGCTTCTTGCCAGCGAGTGGAGCCGGGCTATGCAGGATACCAGAAGCGGCAGTGTCCGGGACTTCGTGGCGGTGGGAGATGTGGATATCAAGGTCATCGGCGGCGACGCGCCCATTCTGGACAGTCAGGTGCCGGTGCGGCAGGTGTTGGAGCAGATCGTGGCGAAGACCTCCATTCCGCCCTTTATGCTGGGGCTGAACTGGAACTCCACGGAGCGGATGAGCGCCCAGCAGGCGGACATGCTCACCACGGAGATCACCGCTATTCGACGGACGCTGACACCGGTGGTGGAGCAGATCTGCCGGATGTGGCTGCGGATGCAGGGAGAGACGGCGGCGTTCCGGGTGGACTGGGAGGATATCAACTTGCAGGATGAGGTAGAGGAAGCCAAGGCGGAACTGTACCGGGAGCAGGCGAGGAAGCTGCGAATCGAGAATGACGCGGCGGAAGGTAAAATTGAGGACAGGGCGGCGGGGGCTGCAAAGAAAGCGTGACAGGAGGGAAATGGATGCTGACAAAGGAAGAACTGGATCAGGTCAACCGGTTCAGCAAGGCGGAGCTGACGGCGGATCAGGTGTATACATTCAGCGTGCGGCTGTGCGACAACGAGGTGGACCGGGACTTTGAGCGGTTCGGGACGGAGGATCTGGACCGACTGGGAGAATTGTTTTTAGGCAAGAGCGGAATCTTTGATCACCAGTGGTCCGCTAAGGGCCAGACGGCCCGTATTTACCGGACGGAGGTGGTGCGGGAACCGGGCACCGTGACGGCGGCGGGGGATGCGTACCGTTGGCTGAAGGGCTGGGCCTACCTCATGCGGACGGAAAAGAATCAGGAGCTTATCACGGAGATCGAGGGTGGTATCAAGAAAGAGGTCAGCGTGGGATGCAGCATGGGGCGGAGCGTGTGCTCCGTGTGCGGCGCGGAAAACGGTGCCTGCGGCCATGTGAAGGGTCAGATGTACGGCGAAAAGCTGTGCTTTATGGAGTTGAAGGATCCCAAGGACGCCTATGAGTGGTCCTTTGTGGCGGTGCCTGCCCAGCCCAGGGCCGGGGTGGTGAAGCGGTTCGGCTCCGAGGGGACAGAGCTGCGGACGCTGCGCAAGCAGGCAGAGCTGGGTCAGCGGTATCTGACTGGGCTGCGCCGGGAGGTGGTGCGTCTTGCTATGCTGGCGGACGGGCATCTGGATGGAAAAATCTTCACCAAGGCTGTTGGGAGACTGGATGAGGCGGAATTGCTGGAGTTAAAGAGGGCCTATGAGGCCCAGATCGCGAAGAAATTTCCCGTGGCTCCGCAGCTGCGGCAGCAGGCGGAGACCAAGCGGGAGGATGAAGCGGTGTTCCTTGTCTGATGGGACAAACACAATATGAGGGAGGAAATTGCATGAACGTTTCTTATGAGGGCATCGGCCAGTGGGCCGCCACCTTTGCCTGTGACGGTGTGTCCGCGGGGCAGGTGGTGAAGGTCAGCGGCAACGGAACAGTTGCCAAATGCGCGGACAATGACGGCTTTGAGGGTGTGGTGTTGTCCGTGGCCAGAGACGGCAAAGCCTGCTCTGTGGCTATGGGGGGCATGGTGACGGTAAGCTACACCGGGGCTTCCGCGCCTGCTGCTGGTTGGAACTCTTTGGCAGCGGACGGCAGCGGCGGCGTGAAGGTTGTTTCCGACGGCGGCAAGGGCTATCTTGCCGTGGAAGTGGATACCACCGCTAAAACCGTGACCATTGTGCTGTAAGGAGGGGGAGAGAATATGGCTTATCATTATGAAAATCTGAAACTGGAAAAGGGTATGTACAGTCAGAGTGGCCGCAGCTTTGCACAGACGCTGGAAGCCCTGGACCCCAGCGAGAACTACAAGGGCACCTCGCTGGAGGGACTGGACGCCTTCCAACGTCAGCTCAAGCGCTTTGACATCAAGGTGAAGGGCGCGGGCAGCGATAGAGTGGAGAAGTTCTTCTGGTCTACGGAGTCCGCTGTGCTGTTCCCGGAATTCGTGTCCCGTGTGGTGCGTCAGGGCATGGAGGAGGAGAGCATCCTGCCGGACATCACCGCCACCGTCACCAATTTTGACGGTATGGATTACCGCTCTATCGCGTCCACTCCTACGGAGGAGGAAAAGAAGCTCAAACGTGTGGAGGAGGGGGCGCAGATCCCCCAGACCACCATTCATACCCAGGAGAATCTGGTGCGGCTTCATAAGCGGGGCCGTATGCTGGTGGCTCCCTATGAGGCCATCCGCTTTCAGAGACTGGACCTGTTTGCCGTGACGCTGCGGCAGATCGGTGCGTACATGGGCCGGATGCATCTGGAGGACGCCGTGAAGGTGCTGAAGGACGGTGACGGCAACAACAATGCCGCCAAGGTCTATGAGGTGGGCAGCAATCCCATCGGCGGCAGCAAGGGTGCTCTGAGCTATGACGCACTTCTGGACTTCTGGGCGCAGTTCGATCCCTATACCATGAATACCATGCTAGTGAGCAATGACATGATGCTGGCCATGCTGAAGCTCAGCGAGTTCCAGAATCCCAATACCGGGCTGAATTTCCAGGCTACTGGCAAGCTGACCACTCCTCTGGGGGCCAAGCTGCTGCGTTCCAGCGCCGTGCCTGCCGGGACCATCATCGGTCTGGACAAGAACTACGCCTTGGAGCAGATCTGTGGCAGTGAAGTGGTGGTGGAGTATGACAAGCTCATTGACCGCCAGCTGGAGCGGGCAGCCATTACCTCGGTTTCCGGCTTTGCCAAGCTGTTTACCGACGCGGCCAAGGTGCTGAAGGTCTGAACTTGTCCACCGCACCGGGATTCCCGGTGCGGTGAAGCGGAAACGGAAGGGGAGTGACCTATGGAGATAACGGCGGTCGCGCTAGCGGCGGAGCTGTGCGGCACCTCTCAGGAGGACCCGCTGCTGGCGGTGCTGTGTGAAGCGGCGGAGGCGGCTTGGGAGAGCCGTCTGGACCCCGGTGTGACGAAGGAGGACTGCGGCGGCGCGCTGCGGTGCGCGGCGGCGTTCATGGCGGCGGCGGACTATCTGGGAAAACAGTGCAGGGCAGAGTCCTTTACCGTGGGTGAGGTGACTGTACGGCAGAGCGGCGGTCAATCCACGGCTGTGATGGCGGAGACCTTGCGGCAGACGGCGGAGCGGCTGATGCGTCCCTATGCCGCCTCCGGGGAGTTTTGCTTCAGGGGGGTGTGGGGATGACCGGCGTGATGGGGGAGATCCTGGAACATTACGGTCAGACCGTAACGCTGCGGAGCAGAGACGGCGAGAAGTCCGTCTGGGCATTTATCCAGCCCGCCGATGCCCGGGATGAGACAGTGCCGGGGGAGCAGACACCCATCGGCTGGATAGACGAACGGCTGTGGAGGTATACCGGGCTGGAGGAGGTCCAGCCGGGGGATACCGTCATTTGGAGGGGACGGAGCTTCCGGGTACGAAGCAGCCGGGAACACGCCCTGTCGGACGAGATCAATCACTGGTGGGCCTTGCTGGAGCCAGAGCGGAGGGCGGCGGAATGAAGGAATTGTCACAGATCCGCAAGGCGGTGCTGGACGCCCTGCGCGGGGCCGGGATTCAGGCTATGGAGGCGTTCCCTGAGAAGCAGGCCATGGCGTACAGCGGCGTGGTTGCGGCGGTGGGTGTCGGCGCGGCCAGCGGAAAAACGGCGGGCTTCTGCCATTATTTAGGAGAGATGAAGGACCCGGAGACTCAGGCGGTCCGGGAACGCTACGGCAAGGAGCTGTTCGGGCAGATCACCGTGGAACTGCGGGCGAATCGGGCGGCGGACTGCGAACGCGGCTGCGAAACGGCCACCGAGGTGCTGCTGGGCGGGCTTCCGGAGGGAGTCCGCACCGGGGAACTTACCTGGGAGGCCATTTGCTGGGAGAAGACCACGGGAATGTTCTTGCGGCGGGGCGTTCTGGAATGCAGAGCCCTGTTTCTGACGGAGAGCGCCGTGGAGTCCGGAGAATTTCTGGATTTCCGACTGAAAGGAGTTATGAGCGAGTGAGTGAGATGAGACATGAGCGGCCGGGGGTCTACTCGGTGTATGACGCGTCCAGCGTGACGTCTGCCGGTCGGGCGGCCAAACGGATCGGCGTGGCGGCCCTGGCCGTTAAGGGAACGGCCAATACAGCGGTGACACTGACCGGTTATGGTGCCGGTGTGGAGGTCTTTGGTGAGGACGGCGCTGACACGCCGGGCATGAGCACACTTTTGAAGCTGCTGTTCGCCAACGGCGCATCCACGGTTTACGCGGTACGGGTAGGTGCAGGCGGGGGATTGGAAGCTTATCAGGCGGCGTTTGCCGCCCTGGCTAACTGCGATGTACAGGTGGTGGTGTGCGACAGTAGCGAGCTGACCATCCAGAAGGCACTGAAAACCGCCGTGGAAACGGCATCTGCGGCCAGAGGGGAGCGGATCGGCGTCATCGGCGGCAGCGGAGATACGGCGGCGCAGTTGGTGACCAGGGCGGAGGCCATCAACAGTGAGCGAATGGTACTGGTTGGCCCGGATATGAAGGATGAGAGCGGCAAAGCCCTTTCCGGTGTGTTTGCCGCGGCGGCGGTGGCAGGTGCTATTGCCTGCGGCGCGGACCCGGCAGTACCCCTGAACGGGGCGGAGCTGTACGGCATCGGCGGTTTACAGAGCGTTTACAGTGACAATGACATTGACCTGCTGGTTCAAGGCGGCGTAACGCCACTGGAGGACGTAGGGGGCGTGGTATCCCCGGTGCGGGGCATCACTACCCGGACAAAAACCGGCAGCGCCGCCGACAGTACCTGGCGGGAACTGACAACCGTCCTGATTGCCGACGATGTGATTCCTGCGGTGCGGTCTGCTCTGCGGAGCAAGTTTGCCAGAGCCAAGAACACCGCTCAGGGCCGGGGGGCTATCCGGGCACAGACCATTGTGGAACTGGAAAAGAAAAAGGACGCACAGATCATCGAAAGTTACGGCGAGGTGGCGGTGACGGCCGCAGCGGACGATCCGACGGTGTGTCTGGTGGAGTTCAGCTTTGCTGTGGCACATGGGTTGAACCAGATCCGCCTGACGGTGCATCTGACGGTTTAAGGAGGGACGGATATGAAGGGATTTCCCACCAGTGCGGACATTTATCTGGAATTGGACGGGCGGAAGATCGCCGTGGTGCAGAGCTACCGGGCCAAGGCAGCCAAGTCCAGCAAGAATATCGAGGCCTTCGGCGAGAGTGAGCCGGTGGCAACCATTGAGGGGCAGAAGAGCTATACCGTGGAGCTGACCCGGCTGTACGCCACGGATACGGCCATTTCCGACGGCATCGACTTCTATAATCTCACGGATTTCTCTCTTGTGATCTGCAAGCCGGACCGCAAGGTCATTTACAGCGGCTGTGAGTGGAGCGGCATTCAGGAGGACGGGGAGCTGAACGCCACCGTGGCGGAACGGGTGACGCTGACGGCGGCCCGGCGCATCGAGACTACCGCATGAGGACAGTGGACGCTCTGAAGCCGCTGACAGCGGGGGAGTTGCTGGAGCTGTGGCGGTACTATCGGGAGAGGGTGGAAGATCCGCTGGAACGGACGCTACTATGCAACGCCGCCATTCTGCGGGATAGCTGCTATTGTCAGGGAGAAGCGATTTACGGAGATGAGCTGGAGGTCTTGCGGGACCTGACGCCCGGCGAAATGGAAGACCTTCTGCTGCGGCTGGCAGAGGGAGAAGCGCTGCCGGAGGAGCGAGGCGGCACCTTCGACCTTCAGCGGTTTGCGGATATGAAGGGGGAATGAGCCGGTGGACTATTTATGGGAGCTGCGGCGCCGCCAGCAGGCAGCGCTAAACCGTCTGCTGACCGGCAGTCCCTCCAAAGAGGAGACCACGGCGGAGGAGGAAGTTCTCCGCCGTGCTGCGGAGGGGGCTGAGAAAGCGCCTGCTGGACAGGAGAAGGGGATCTCCCGTCCAACGGCGGAACAGGGAAAGCTGATTGGTCAGGCGGAAAGCGGTGAAGCACTGTCATCGGCAAAGCGGAAAGCGTGGGACAGAGCGGAAGCTGATGACAGACTGCTGGATGGGCTGACGGCGCAGGCAGAAGAATTTCAACAGGCCCGCCGGGCGGATGCCCTTTGGCGGAGTGAGACGTTTTCTACGGGGACCCTGCCGGGGTTGCTGATGGCGGAAGGAAGCAGGGCGGCGATGGAGGTGGAGGACATCTCCCGGGCTGTTCAGCGGGACGCACGGCGGTATGACGGCGGATTTACCATGTTTTAAGAGGGAGGAATGGCATGAGATTATCCTCCATGCGCTATAAAAATTACACCTGGCCCCACAATCCGGAGACCTTTGTAGTGGAATACCGGCGGCAGATGGCGGCCCATAAGGTACCCTTTGGCGGCTGCGTTTTGCAGGATCTGGGCGTAAATTGCCGGATTCTACGGGGCGAGGGCGAGTTTGCGGGGCCGGGGGCCTATGAGGAATTCAAGGCGCTGGCGGCGGTGTTTCAGGAACCGGGAGCGGGGATGCTGACGCATCCCGTGTGGCGGACGGACCGGGCGTATTTCGTTTCCCTGTCCGTGACGGAGGAACCGAGGCCGGACTATGTACGGTACAGCTTTGCGTTCTGGGAGGATGACAGCGGCTATGATGGTGGTTTGACGGAAAACAATGATGGCAGGACGTGGCCGGGGAACAGTCTGGCAACGTCTGATGGGAGCGGCGGAGCCGGGCGGGTGTACACCGTGAAGCGGGGGGATACCCTGTGGGGCATTGCCCGGCGCTATGGCGTGACCTTGAGCAGCCTGATCGCTGCCAATCCACAGATCAAAAATCCCAATCTCATTTATCCGGGGAATGAGGTGAGGCTGCCGTGACAGGACGGATCTTTACGGCAGACCATCATGTCTATGATCTGCCGCCGCTGCTGAGTTGGAACGTGAGACATACGGGGACGGTGCCCTGCGACAGCTGGTCCGTGACGGCGGTGTATCAGCCGGAAATGTTGACAGTGCTGCGAATGGCGGCGGGTTTCGCCGCCATTGAGAATGGAATGACACAGTTACGGGGAATCGTGGACGAATATACCGTGGAACTGGGCAGCAGAGGGATGACGGTGACACTGTCCGGCCGGGGATACGCCGCACGGTTGTTGGATAACGAGTCCCGGCCTGTGACCTATGAGCAGGTGACGCTGCGGGAATTGGTCCGCTGTCACGCGGAGCCTTATGGCATTTCCTGCGGGGCTGCGGCGGATCTGAGGTCCACGGTGCCCTATACCGCCGGGGCGGGAATCAGCCAATGGAAGGTGATTTCGGAGTTTTGCCGGACCTATGGAGGCTTCCTGCCTCGGTTTGCCAAAACCGGAGAGCTACTGGCAACACCGGAGCAGGACAGCGGAAAGAGAATCATCCTTGACAGCGGCAGTCCGGTGCTGAATTGCCGGATCCGGGAGGATCACTACGGCGTGCTGACGGAGGCGCTGGTCATCGACAAACGGCAGAACATCAGCTACTCGGTGAAAAATCCGGAGATGATCGCCAAGGGCGGCCAGTGCCGCCGGGTGATCTACACGCCGGGGCGGAGTACCTGGGACGCCATGCGCTATACGGGAGAATACCAGATCCAACAGTCCAAAAAGGAAGAGCAGGCGGTCATAGTGACACTGCCGGGGAGCTTTGGCGCGTTTCCGGGGGACCTGGTGACGGTGAGACTGGAAAAGCTGGGCCTTACCGGGAATTACCGGGTGGCAGAGACGGAAAATCGATTTTCTGCCAGAGAAGGGGCCGTGATGATCTGGACATTGAAGGAGTGTGGTTGAAATGTGGCTGGCACAGAGCATGAAACAGGCGGTTCCCACGGCGGATGCCGATCAGGGGGTCTCTACCATCGTGGGAGATCAGATGGGAGTGGTGACCCGGGGTGAGGTGCGTCAGCTGCCTATCTACGGCCCTGGCGGCTATGTGTGGCTGCCGGAGAGCGGGGCCTCCGTGCTGGTCATTAAGGGCGGCCCCGGCGGGGAAGAACAGTGCGTCTGCGGCGGTAAGCAGGCAGAGGTCCCAAAGGGGATGCAGCCCGGGGAGGTCTATATTTACGGCCCAAAGGGCAGCAATGTGTATTTGCAGAAGGACGGGACTATTGAACTGACAGGGCGAATATCCATCAGAGGACAGCTTCTTGTTAACGGGGAACTCTATAAACCCTGTACTTGCGGAGGAGGACTGTAATGCTGATGCTGGTGAACGGCGATTATGTGCCGCAGGGAAACGGATTGCGGTCAGCGAAGAGAGACGAGGCAGTTTTACAGCGGATGCTGATGAAGCTGACTGCCCGGCGGGGACAGTTTCCCTTTATGGAGAATTTTGGCAGCAGACTGTGGACTTTGGACCGGCTGCGTCCTGCGGAATGGCAGGCTGCGGCGGAACAGTATGTACTGGAGGCCCTCCGGGATGAGCCTGGCCTGACGGTAGAGCAGGTGACGCTGGCGGAGAACGGCGGAAAGGCGTCCCTGACGGTGAACGCCGTCAAAGACGAACGCCGATTGACGGCGGAGGTGGCCTTGGGGCAGGAGGGAGTGACAATGTGAGAGCGACGGAGACAATCAATCGGGAAATGCTGGTGGCCTACGCCAGGCGGCGGGGTGGACAGCTTCAGGAGGACTGCGACCTGTCGGTGCGGCTGTGGGCGGCAGCGGCACAGATCCAGGCGTTGGAGGCACAGGCGGAATGGGTGCTGGGGCAGAGCTTTCCACAGACAGCTGCAGGGGTCTATCTGGACCGCCACGGAGCCATGCGAGGCATCGTCCGACAGGCATCCAGCAGGGCGACCGGTCAGTTGACCTTTCGGCTGTCCAACGCACAGACCGGCGCGGTGAGCGTGGAGACCGGAACGGTGTGCATGACGGAGGGAACTGTCCGGTTCCGGACTACGGAGCCGGGGACGATCCCGGCGGGGGAGATTTCGGTGACCGTGGCGGCGGAGGCCGTGGAGACTGGCAGCAGCGGGAACGTGGGAGCCGGAACCGTTCATGTGCTGACGGCGTGTCCCGTGGCGGTGACGGCAGTCACCAATGAAAAGGCATTCACGGGCGGACTGTCGGAGGAAACGGATGAGGAACTGCGGCAGCGGATTTTGGACAGCTTTCAGCGGTTGCCCAATGGAGCCAACGCCGCGTGGTATGAACTGACCGCCTGCCGTCACGAGGGCGTGGCGGCGGCCAAGGCGGTGGGAAAAGCCCGGGGCGCCGGGACAGTGGATGTGTATGTATCGGCACCGGATGGTATTCCCTCGGAGAAGTTGCTGACAGAGCTTCAGACGGTTTTTCAGAAAAGCCGGGAGATCGCGGTGAACGTGCAGGTAAAAGCGCCCACGGCTGCGACAGTGAACGTGGCGGTGACGGTAAAAACGGCGGAAGGGACGGATTTTGCCAATGTGAAGACTGCGGTGGAGGCTGATCTGGCGGAGCAGTTCAACGGAAAGCTGTTAGGCAGGGGCGTGAAGCTGGCGGAACTGAACAGCAGGATCTATGCTCTGCCGGGTGTAGAGAACTGTCATATTACGGCCCCGGCAGCTGATCTGGCAGCCAATGACACGGTGCTGCCGGTATTGGGGACGGTGACAGTGACAGAGGAGGCGTGAGGCGTGTGTATGAGCAGTATTTGATTCGCCTGTTGGCCCCTTTGAGTCTCTACAATCTCCGAGCACCCCATAACGGCGGCGAGTTGGCGGCGCTGGGCGGGGAACTGGACAGCGTCAGTGGGCTGGTAGAGCTGGTGGAACGGGAAAGCCTGCTGGCCACGGCGGAGAGCGAGGGTCTTGACCGCCGGGAGGTATTGTTTGCTCACAAGCCTGCGGCCGTGACCCAAGGGGACCGCCGGGAGGCCATCGCCGCGCTGCTGCGGATCAGCGAGGACAGCCTGACACCGGAGGCCATCAACGATACCCTCACCGGCTGCGGCATCCGGGCCAGAGCGGAGGAAAAGGCGGACGGCAGCCTGCGGGTCATATTTCCCAGAACTGCCGGTGTGCCGGCGGAGTTCGACCAGATCAGGAAGATTATTTTAGATATTCTACCCTGTCATTTGGAGGTGGAGTTCTACTTCCGCTATCTGACTTGGGCAGAATGTGAAGCGGCGGAATATACATGGGATGAGGTGGAGACGGCACAGCATACCTGGGAGAGCTTTCAACTGGCGGTGCCGCCGGAGGAATGAGACATGAGTGAGATCATAACCGCCGCCATCACCGGCTGTGTGACGCTGCTGGGGGTGCTGCTGAGCAACCGGGCGGCCCAAGCGGTAACGGATGAGAAGCTCACGGAGCTGACCCGGGAGGTCCGGGAGCACAATCATTTCGCACGGCGGGTGCCGGTGGTGGAGGAACAGATCCGGGGCATGGACCGCCGGTTGGAGCAATTGGAACAGGGGCAGCGGCGTCAGCCCATCTCTTGAGATGGCGGACAGAGAGGAGCAGGAATGGATATTTCAGCATTTGGTATGGCAGGCGTGGCGGCGATCACGGTGATCTGCTACCTTGTGGGTTGGATCGTTAAGGTGTCCGGTCTGGATAACAAGTGGATCCCGGTGATCGTGGGTGTCTGCGGGGGGATCTTGGGCGTTGTGGGAATGCTGGTCATGACGGATTTTCCGGCGGCGGACCCGCTGACCGCCGCTGCGGTGGGGATCGTTAGCGGTCTTGCGGCCACAGGTGTGGATCAGATCGGCAAACAGATGAAGAACTGAGGGCAGAAGGGGGCACGTGGCAAAACCATGGTTGATATATTTGCGTGCGCACAGGCGCAGATTTATTACAACAAGGCAAAAATGACGCCGGCGCAGATCAAGGCGAAAACCGGATGTACCCACATCATGAACGGATATTTATTTAACGGCAGCTTCCAACCGCTTGGCTGGACGGTGATCGATGGCAAGGTCATCAGTCGGGACATCTATCAGGACTGGGGGATTTCCATCGGCTCTGATGGGAAGCCCCAGATGTTGACGGACCGGGGCGGCAGTTTTCTTTCTGGGGTGCCTCTTTTGAAAAATAGGGCGAAGCTGGAGCGAAGCCTGACACCGGATGTGGCCCGGCCCGCAGCCCGGACAGCTGTGGGATGGATGCCGGATGGACGGATCTGCCTGTGGTGCGACAAGACCAGCCTGACACGGGGGCAGCTTCAAAACAAGCTGCTGGATCTTGGCGTAACGGATGCACTCATGTTGGACGGAGGCGGCTCCACACAGGGAATTTTTCCCAATGGCAAAGTTGCCAGCAGCCGGAAGATTCCCACCCTGCTGTTGTTTTGGGCAGAGACAAAGCAGGAGGGGGACACAGATCTGAAATGGGCAGGAAAATCTGGAATCCTGACAGAGGCCCAGCTCGCAGAGCCGGAAAGGGCCGTTACCCGGCGGGAATTGGCGGAAATTTTGCATCGGCTTCAAAAATAGGACCCAAAAATCGGGGAGACTTTCATAAAAGTCTCCCCGATTTTTCTGATTGAAAGCCAGTGCTTGACAATGGGACGAAGCGGGGTATGATGAAGGTATATCTAGCAAAGGGGAATGTACTATGACCAGAATAATCGGAATAAGAATAATCTGTGTGGCGGCAGCGTTGATTTTAGCGCTGGCCTCCATATTTGGCGTGGCTAAGATCACCACGGACCCGGACTTTTACCAGAAGTCTATCGCCGCACTGGAGGAAAAGCAGGAGACGGTCCTGGAACTGACGGCGGCCTCCACAGCGGCGTCGGCGGCGATCACGCTGCTGCCCGGCGACACGGCTACACCGATCGCGGACAAGCTGGCGGATCTCAGCGGCTATTTTCTCATCGTGCTCTGCGCCATTTTTCTGGAAAAATATTTGCTGACCATCACCGCCGCTGCGGCATTCAAGGTCCTGATCCCGGCGGCCTGCGCGGTCTTTGCCACTGCGGCGCTGTTCCCCCATCTGCGGCGGACGGCGGGCGCGCTGGCGTGGAAACTGGCATTGTTCAGCGTAGCAATCATGCTGGTAATCCCGGTGGGGATCCGGGTCAGTGACCTGATTGAGGATACCTATCAGGCATCCATTGCGGCTACTATTCAGGAGGCCAAGGAGGCTACGGATACCATTCAAAGCAGCCAGAATGAAGGCTCAGCAACGGAACAGAGCGGTATTTCCGGATTCTTTTCCAAGGTGACGGACAGCATTACCGGTGCCGCGGCCGGTGCGGTGGAGAAGCTGCGGAATGTGCTGAACCGCTTTTTGGAGGCCCTGGCAGTCATGCTGGTGACTACCTGCCTGATCCCGATTCTGGTGCTGCTGTTTTTCGTGTGGCTGGTAAAACTCATTTTGGGCGTGGAGCTGCCGCCGCTGGGGATGCCCCGCCGCTCCGGCGAGAAAATCGGCGGAGGAGAGGTCTGACATCCGGTTGCAATTCCGGCAGATCTGTGGTATGTTAGAAAAACGGACCGCATGGAGCGGATCGTGAACTTAAATGCTCAAAGAAAGTTGAGGATCACCTATGTCAAACATTACAAAAACCGCCATGATCACCGTTTGCGGACGGCCCAACGTGGGCAAGTCCAGCCTGACCAACGCGCTGGTGGGCGAAAAGGTCGCCATCGTTTCCAACAAGGCCCAGACAACCCGGAACCGGATCTACGGCATTGTGAATCGGGAGGACACCCAGTACATTCTGCTGGATACACCGGGACTGCACAAGCCCAAGTCCGCTCTGGGGGATTACATGGTGAAGGTCGTGACCTCCAGCCTCAGCGATGTGGACTGTGCGCTGCTGCTGGTGGAGCCCATCCCCCATGTGGGAGGACCGGAGAAGGCGCTGATCGACCGCATCCGGGAGGAAAAGATCCCCTGCATCCTGTGCATCAACAAGATCGACACTGTGGAGCCTGCGGAGCTGCTGCCGGTGATTGCGGCCTACAACGAGGTGTGGGACGGCTTTGACGCCATCATTCCCATTTCTGCCCATAAGGGCGGCGGTCTGGACGATTTGATGCATGAATTGCAGAAATACGCCCAGGAAGGTCCTCAGCTGTTTCCGGACGGAGAGACCACCGACCAGCCGGAACGGCAGGTCATGGGCGAGCTGCTGCGTGAAAAGCTGCTGCTGTGTCTGGATAAGGAGATCCCCCACGGCACCGCCGTGGAGATCACCAAATTCTCCGAGCGGGATTCCGGGGTGGTGGACGTGGACGCCACGATCTATTGCGAAAAGGCCAGCCACAAGGGCATCATCATCGGTAAGCAGGGGGCCATGTTGAAGAAGATCAGCTCTCTGGCCCGGGCGGATATGGAAAAGTTCATGGGCACGAAGGTCTATCTCCAGACCTGGGTGAAGGTCAAGGAAAATTGGCGGGATAATCTGAACTATGTGCGGAGCATGGGCTACCGGGATGAATAACAACAAAGGGCCGGGAAGGATATCATCCTTCCCGGCCTTTTTTATTTGCTGCTGGTCAACTGCCCCAAAAGCGGCTCAAAGTCTACGCCATCCTGCTCTGTGAGTCCCTCGGCCAAGGTGCGCGCAATGCAATCACGGACAAAATCCGCGGCGGCTTGGGCGGCCTGAAACAGGGGAACACCCTTTGCCACTCCACCGGCGAGGACGCTGGCGAACAGGTCGCCGGTGCCGGAAAAGTCCTGCGGCTCCCGGGGAGTCTGTACAGCTTTGCTCTCGCCGCTGTCACGGTCAAAGCACAGGGCTCCGGTCTGCCCCGGCTCCGAAGAATAGCCGGTGAGCACCACGGACCGCCGTCCACCCAAACTTAACCGGCGGACCACCTCATAGGCGTCGGCCTGTCGGATCTCCTCGTAGGGACGGTCCAGCAGCAGCGCCGCCTCCGTCAGATTGGGGGTGATCACATCCGAGTTTTCCGCCAGCACCCGCATCCCCCGGCACAGTTCCGGCGTGCAGGTGCGGTAGGCGGTGCCGTGGTCGCCCATGACGGGGTCCACGATGACGGCGGTATCGGACTTTTTGAACGTATCAAAAAACCGCGCCACGGTGTCCACCTGATCGGCGCTGCCTAAAAAGCCGCTGTAAATGGCATCAAATTGCAGATCCATAGCGGCCCAGTGATCCGCGATACGGCCCATTTCCACCGTCAGATCCAAAAAGGTATTGCCGGGAAAACCGGTATGAGCGGAGAGCAGGGCGGTAGGCAGGGGGCAGCATTGGCAGCCCATGGCAGAGAGTACCGGCAGGGCAATGGTCAGCGAACAGCGGCCAAAGCAGGACAGATCGTGAATGGCAGCGATGCGGGGTGTGGACAAAGCAATCCCTCATTTCAAAGTGTGAATAATACCAATTCATTGTACCGCGGAAATACCTCTTGTTCAAGAGGGAAAACTGTGCTATACTCTATAAGATCAAATATACGGTACGCGCCTGTGATGGAATTGGTAGACATGCGGGATTTAGGTGATGTCACCTCAGTGTAGGGTTTTTGCAAATGGATGAATTTGCAGGAGGATATGCCGATGGGAAAGCTGAGAAAACAAAATAGCAACTTACCCGCATTCCCCAGAATAACACCTGATAAGACCGAAACTTTTGCTGGCAAGTGGACTGCCCGTGTTACTAAGATATTCAATCAGCCTGATGGCTCTATTATTAAAGCGACCAGAAAAATCAACAAAGATGGGAGCATAACCGATAAAATCGAGCATAGACACAAATAACATATTTGTGCTTCATCTTGACCCTTTGCGGTACCAAACAATAAAAAATAGCGGCAGTTTTTCCTGCCGCTTATATATGCGGGTATGGCGGAATTGGCAGACGCGCAGGATTTAGGTTCCTGTGAAGTGATTCGTGTGGGTTCGACCCCCACTACCCGTACCAACGGAAAATGATCCGAATTGCATCTCATAGAAGATCAGTTCGGGTCATTCTTTTGTAGGAAGGACAGCCTTGACAAAAATACGTCCCGGCATGTATAATAGCATCATATGATACCAAAGATATAGGAGGACTTATGGCGACAGCGGCTGATATTAGTGTGTTCTTAACACAAGTTAAAGCATCGCTAAGTTCTAATAATTATAAAATATTAGATCAGAGATGGAAGTATAGATCCACTCTGTCACAACTGGGTATAGTCGACCAAGATGTGATAGATGATATTAGGAATCTGTCTTGTAATGAGAACTGGATTCAAGAACCGGATGATAATCCTTCTTTTCCTGGCGATGTTTGGATGTGCAAAAAGCAGTTGCACGGAATGTGCATCTATATTAAGCTTAAGATTCAATCGTCATCAAGCGGTCTATTGCTAATTATGAGTTACCATATAGATGGTATGTGAATAATTGATATTAAAGGAGTATTTTCATGGCTGAATTATTTTATTGCTGTGGATGCCAATTAATGTGCGACACTGCTGTGATTGAAAAGGAAGAAACACTAATTGTAAAAGGCCGAGAGATAACGCTTGCTGTTCCTGTTAGAGTCTGCGCTGTTTGTGGAGAAGAAATTTTGGATGAAAAATTAGATGCAGAAACTCTCAGATTGTTCTATAACGAATATAGACGGTTAGAAAACTTACTTTTACCGGACGAAATCAAATCTATACGGAAAAAGTACAATTTATCGCAAGTTTCATTTGCTAAATTTCTTGGTTTCGGAGAAAAAACAATAGCAAGATATGAAAATGGAGCAATTCAAGATTTTTGTCATGACAACATGATTAGACTAATGAGCTCTATTGATTCATTTATGTTGCTTTGGAAAGAACGCAAAGGATGCCTTACCAATAGAGAACAGGTAGAGATTGACTCGAGATTAAAGGCTTACAATAAAGCAAGAATCAGTTCGACGTATAGTGCATCCCAAACATATTATTCTGCCTTGCCTAATATTTATCTAATCCAAGGAGATTTTTCCTATGCAGGCTAAAAGTTGTTTAACTTTGAAAAACTATATCGTAAAAAAAATACATTTTTCAATTAACGAAACCTTTAATTTTGGGCAGAGTATGACCATTGGAATAAGCCCTGAATTTACCAGAAGCATCAAAAAAATTGACAACGATAATGTTTCGGTAAACTTGGCATTTTGTATTGATAACAAAGATGGAGATATGCCATTTTCTATGGAGGTAAGCATCGAAGGCTTGTTCCACTTGGAAGGTTGGGAGCATCCGGATCTTCTGCCTTTGATTCGTTCAAATTCAATTGCTATTCTTTTCCCATATTTACGCACGATTGTTTCTATGATAACTGCCAATGCGAACATTTCACCTTATGTATTACCTGTAATGAACATTGCAGCACTGTTTGACCATGAACTGGATACAAAGAATTAATTTGCAAAAAACATTATGATGATATTCCCGGGATGCATACAATCCATATTTCCAGTAGATGTGCCATCTTCAAACAGATGTTACTTAGAAATCTCTCCGTATCTTTTCCATCACGATCCCATCAATTTCCTGCTCCAGTTCCAGCACTTTCTCCTGTAACGACAAAATGTGGGCGTCGAGGACCGGTTTCCTCAACGCCCACATTTTTTGCATCTGTACCAGTTTCTTTAGTTCCTCAGCGCACTGCTTCCTCACAGTTTCGGCATACTCCTGCACCGCAGCATCCGGTGCCGTCAAGATTTATGCGCAAATTTATTTGCAGGCTCCGGCTGAATGAAGTCAGCCGGCAATGAAGGCGTTGTC
>ENA-USYP01000470-USYP01000470.1-human-gut-metagenome-genome-assembly--contig:-NODE-470-length-38996-cov-7.404558_pt1 | contig 38996 bp, 24 predicted proteins | sample MGYA00250065_ERZ773512 | MGnify/ENA primary metagenome ERZ773512 (study PRJEB29103, sample SAMN06112003) | human gut metagenome | biome: human gut; feature: ankylosing spondylitis patient; material... | reverse complement strand
GAAAGCGGAGAAAGACGATAGGGAGTATGATAAGGACCTGCACCAAAATCCTTGCTGATATCCAGCGGAGTACCTTCATAATGGTCGCGCATGGCATTCTTCACATCCTGTACGGAGATTTTGCGGTTTGCTTTCAGATAAAGCGGCATTGGCTGATCGGTTTTACCTTCTATATACGGAAGGAATTCTTCTCCGCGATCGGTAAACATATTGAAATAGCTCCATACACGGGCTTCACAGTAGCGGCGTGCACCGAAATCCAGAGGAGCATATGCATCTGCAAAACTGAAATCCTTATTCACGCCGGTAAAGTAACCTTTTTCGCGGGCAAATGAAATCACATCGGAAGAATAAAGACAATTATTCTTGTCGTTCATATCGAACTGGTGGATACGGGATTGGTTGGCATGAGCAGAGATGCAATCATCCGGAATACGTACAGCTACCCATACGGCACCACGCACACCGGGACCTTTACCTATCATTTCCATAATCCAGATTTCATTAGGATCGGCAATAGTGAAAGACTCACCACTGCTGTAATAGCCATATTCCTGTACAAGATCGGTCATCACCTTAATGGCTTCACGGGCAGTACGGGCACGTTGCAATCCCAGGTAAATCAGACTACCGTAATCAATAATACCGGTAGTATCCACCAACTCCGGACGACCGCCAAAAGTAGTCTCGGCAATAGTCAGCTGGAATTCGTTGATGTTACCAATAACATTGTAAGTCTGGCGAGCTTGCTCTATCCGGCCCAGATATTTGCCGGTATCCCACTCATGTACATCCATCAGAGTGCCTTTCTTATGTACACCGGCAGGGTAATGATATAACTCACCGAACAACCCGTAGGAGTCGGCAGAATAAGAAACGATGGTAGAACCGTCTGTAGAGGCATTTTTACCTACGATAAGATTGGTACAAGCCAATGCATTTGCCACGGCTACCACCATACCTAAGACGGAAAGAGTCAGTCTTTTACTTTTCATACTTCAGTTATATTAATTATTAAATCAAATGTCGCACATAAACCGCTACCTACCAAGTCCGTATCAACTCCGTACCAAGTCCGTGTCAAGTCCGTAGTTATAGATACGGAGATGGTACGGAGATGACAGGGTTCAGACACGGGGTTATTTACCAGACAAACTCAAACTTTTCTGTTGTCTGATTCCCACATCCATCCGTTACAGTCATTTCCACAACATGCTTGCCTCCCTTTTTTACATGATTCGGGTCGAGTTCGCACACCAGATTCCCACTGATGGAATTGGGTTTGCCAAACAAGGCATACTTGCCGTCTATGGTTCCGCGGTAACTGCTGATACCGGTCTCTTCATCTTTTGCTTTGAATACGATGCGCCCTGTACTTCCCCATTGTTTCGGATTAAGCGGAGTAATTTTAGGCGGCACGGTATCAATGGCAACGGTATAGGTACCCAACTCACGGATAGTGGTTTTCATGAAACCATCTTCATATTTACCGCCGATACTATACTTCTTACCACGGCTACCCACACCTGCCACATAATATTTCGTCATATCTTCTAACGGGCGGCGGCGCAATCCGATACTTAATTCGCAACGACCATGCAGAGGTATGCGCGTATCATTCAACTGATAGGTGAAAGCGATATCCCCACTATCAGCCCGTACGGTATAGTTCAAGTATGCGTCGTCATAGAGCATACCTCTGGGGATGATCAGATTCAAGCCAGGTTCTTGCAGGATGTTCACCTTATCCCAGCGAAAAATATATTTCTCCCGATGTTCCACAGGTTTTATTTCCGTACGCTTTCCATGTACGGTGAAACGCACTCTTGAAGTGTTTCCTAATGCATCTTTCAGTGTATAGACAAAGCGATAGGGGCGTTCTTCATTGATCTCAATCAATCCCCGGTTACCATTGGGAGCATGCAGCATACGTAATGTATTTCCAGGCTCGATGAACGACTTCATATACTGCCCATACGTCCACGAATTTATCATCCGGTTTTCGTTTTCCGAGAAGCGGTCTACCACACTACGGAATACTTCCACACTATCTACTTCCAGAATAACAGTACGCACTCCGTAACGATTACTCACCCCGTCCATATAATCATAGGCACGAATAGCTGAACCTATCAGTCCCCAGGCGGTAATCGGCTGTTTGGGATTGAGAGGAAAGGCCTGATGCTTCTGGTTTCCTCCCACCACTCCCCTGCCCGGCTGTGGAAAGAGCATAATACCTTCGGCACGGGGAGCTGTATTGTCTTTCACTTTCTTCTTAAAGAAAGGCAACGGGTCGATATAATCGTCCGTATCCGCCTCAAACATATCCAAGTGCAGGTGCGGACCGAAAGAATAACCGGTGTTACCACTCAGAGCGATAACCTGCCCTGTCTTTACCGGATATTCACCCGGTTCGGGTGTAATCTCCACTTCCCATGACTCCTTTTCATATTGCAAGTCCTCTACCTTACGGGCTACATCGCCCACAAAGGCACTAAGGTGTCGGTTGATGGTTTTATATCCGTTATTATAAGCTACATCGAGCACATAACCCGAACCATGTGTGACACGGATACGCGAAATATATCCTTCGGCCAGGGCATGCACCGGCTTACCGATAGTACCTCCTGTTTTGAAATCCAGTCCGCCATGAAAGTGGTTGGCACGTATTTCACCGAAGTTTCCGGAAAAAGTAATGGGGAAATCAAAAGGCGGAGTAAAGGTAGCATCCTGTGCATGAATGGCAGTAGGAATCTGCACTCCACCGAACAATAATAAAAAAGATAAATATATAGTAGATTTGGTATATCTATTCATAGGTGTAATCTTTGTTTTTAAACGCAGGCAAAGATAAAAAATATCCCTATCTTTGCCGCAATAAATATCATAATTGTACTTGTATAATTCCCCAAAAGGCATATCTTTGCAACGCAAACTATATAATAAACACTTATACAAACACCAATGAGCCATACAACATTCACCTACACATGCCTTGTTTTAGCAATACTTATTGCCATAGGCTTTATAATAATGATTATCACCATACGTCGTTTACGCAAGACACAAAAGCAACTGCAGAAAGAGAACAAAACAGATGACCAGGAAAAAAAATATGACTGGTACAGGCACTAATCATTTCATATTCATACATGAACAACCTCCTGAGCAAAATATTGAAACTCAGCGGGCATCCGATTATTTCAGATTAAAACCTGTATAAAAATACTGTTGTAAAACACCTACTCCCAAAGTACATCGAAACACGGAAATCGCTACATTGCGACATGTTTAACCCCCAATTAAAATTGTAAGGTTATGATTATCGGAGTACCTAAGGAAATCAAAAACAACGAGAACCGTGTAGGAATGACCCCTGCCGGAGTAGCCGAGTTGGTGAAAAGAGGTCATACAGTGTATGTACAGGCATCTGCCGGCGCAAACAGCGGTTTTCCTGATGAAGAGTACACTGCAGTGGGTGCGAAAATGCTGCCAACCATCGAAGCTACGTATGCCGCAGCCGAAATGATTGTGAAGGTGAAAGAACCTATCGCCCCCGAGTACAAACTGATTAAAAAGGGTCAAGTGGTATTTACCTATTTCCACTTCGCCGCCGATAAAATACTTACCGAAGCCATGATAGAAAGCGGTGGCATCTGCATCGCTTACGAAACCGTAGAGAAAGAAGACCACTCTCTCCCATTGCTCACTCCCATGAGTGAAGTGGCCGGACGTATGGCTACACAGGAAGGTGCACGTTTCCTGGAAAAGCCGCAAGGCGGAAAAGGGAAATTACTGGGTGGTGTACCTGGTGTTCGTCCTGCACGTGTATTGATTCTGGGCGGTGGTGTAGTAGGAACCAATGCTGCACAGATGGCTGCCGGAATGGGTGCGGAAGTACTGATCACCGACATCAATCTGACACGCCTGCGCTACCTCAGTGAAGTGTTACCAAAGAATGTAAAGACTCTCTATTCTTCTATGCATAACATCAGGATGGAATTGCCCAACATAGACCTCGTGATTGGTTCCGTACTGATTCCGGGAGATAAAGCGCCACATCTGATTACCAAAGATATGCTGAAGATGATGAAACCGGGAACCGTTCTCGTAGATGTTGCCATAGACCAGGGCGGATGCTTCGAAACCTCTCATCCTACCACCCACAGCGAACCAACGTATGTAGTGGATGGTATCGTACACTATGCGGTAGCCAACATTCCGGGAGCAGTACCATTCACTTCAACTATGGCACTTACAAACTCCACACTACCTTATACCGTGGCATTGGCAGACAAAGGCTGGCAAAAAGCATGTAAAGACGATCCCGCTCTGGCACTGGGACTGAACGTAGTGGAAAGTAAAGTTACTTATAAAGCTGTAGCGGATGTATTCGGACTGGAATATGAACCGATAGAGTGGTAATAGCTGAGTTACGAGCTACGAGTGGCTGCGCTATGACGCTGCAAAGTGCTTGTAGCTCGTAACTTGTAGCTCAATGTGTCTTGGAAAACCAATCCTTAAACTCCTGCACACGTGCCTTGCTTACCAACACTTTTTCATCCGATACCTTGCAACGAAGATTAATAGACAGACGATTATTGAACCATAAATCAATATCCTTGATAGCCTCACGGGAAATCAGAAATTGCCGGTTGACACGAAAGAACAGGGATGGGTCGATACACTCTGTTATTTCATCCAACGTTTGTGGAAATGTATATTCCTTACCATCGGCAAGAACAACCTTCACTTTACAGTCCTGAATATAAAAAAGTAGAATCATATCCACCGAAATCGGTAGCAACTTGTCACCCTTCACCGGAATGAGAAAATGCGTTTTATAACTTTCCTGTTTTTTCAGCGAGTGAATTAATTGCAATAAGGTATTGTCAGGGGATTTCCCTTGTTCCGAACCATGCAACTGCTCCAACTTATGGAAAGCCTTTTCAATATCACTCTTGCCAATAGGCTTCAATAAATAATCCACACTGTTCACCTTAAATGCACGAAGAGCATATTCATCATAGGCCGTAGTGAAAATAATAGGGCAGGTAATATCTACATGATCGAAGATCTCAAAAGCTGATCCGTCAGCTAAATGAATATCCATAAAGATCATGTCCGGCATAGAGTGCATGGCAAACCAATCCAATACAGCTGCAATACTGTCCAAAGTAGCTTCTACTTCCACTTCCGGCTTTACTTCCTGTAACAAAGCTTTCAGGTTGCGAACTGCTGCTTTCTCATCTTCTATAATAATTACTTTCATGAGACACTCGATATTAAAGGAATACGTATGGTAAACTGCTCGTTCTCGCTGATTTGTATCTCCCGCTTGTAAAGCAAATGATAGCGTTTTGCAAGATTTGCCAGTCCTATGCCAGTTCCTATAGTAGCAGTCAGTTTAGGCTGCACCGGATTGGTAACGATTAATTCTTCCCCTTCGGTATAAATACGGATATTCAATGGATGCCTGTCGCTTATTTCATTATGCTTCACGGCATTCTCTATCAGCATCTGGACTGCCATAGGAGGCAAATAATAATTGGCATATTTATTATCAATACAAATATCAAAAGAGAGATTATCTTCAAAGCGCATCTTCAACAAAAAGATATAGGCCGACACAAATTCTATTTCATCCTTCAAAAACACACTTTTCGAATCATTTCCCTGCAAGGTGTAACGCAAAACACGGGAAAGTTCCTGAATGTATTCCTGTGCTTTATCCTGATCTTCACGTACCAGTGACCGAAGAGTATTCAGAGAGTTAAAAAGCATATGCGGATTCAATTGATTCTTCAAAGCCTCATATTGGTTCAGGATGTTCTCGGCCTGCAACTGCTGGTTTTCTATAACGACTTCCTGCTGGCGCCGGATAAGGTAGGATATATAACAACTTCCCGATACGGTACAGGTTATTATAAAATCACGCAGAGGATGCAGATAATGATGTACCATGGCATCAATGGCCGGAATATCGAAAGTGTGATGAAAGAATACAAAACATTTCCCTAACAAGCTACTTGAGATCCAAGTCAGTATCAATGACAATATCATCTTCTGCCAGGTGATTTTTACAGCCGGCTGATTAAAGTGGAATAGTAAGGTATTCACCTCAAACAGAATCACAAGAGAAATAAAAGTGAAAAACACTTCGCTTACCACATCAGCAGGTCTCATGCCCGGAAACAGTGTCTGGCTCTCGAAGACATCAAAGAGAGAAACCAATTCCGGAAAATGAATTAATGTTGCCACGGAAATGGAAACGATAAGTATGAACAGTGTATACCGGTTTTTCATGCTTGCAGTATTTTACATACAAAGATACATTTTATTCTATCACATCCTTATTTTTTCAAAGATAAGGAATCTTACTTTTCAGCAGAAGCCTGCTCTTTCATAATCCTTGCTGTGACGTACATACCGGGACGGAATTGGCTGTCCACAGTATCTACTCTGGCATAGACTTCAACAGAACGTGTATCTTCATCCACTTTCTGCCCGATAGATATCAAAGTAGCCTTAAATACAATTTTGCCCATTCCGTTTACACGAAATTGTACCGGATTTCCCACTTTCATATCTGCCAAATCCTTTTCATAGGTTGTCAATCTGAGTAAAGTCCGGCTTTTATCTACTATTTCACAAAGAGCATCTCCTACATTCATATATTTACCGACATTCATTTTCACATCTGCCACATAACCACTGATCGGAGCTTTAATCTGCAAAAAAGGTTGAATCCCCTCCTTTAGCAGGACTTCAGGTTCAACTTCCAGTAATTTCAACTGTGCAGCTGCCGCTTCTACACGGCTCTTCATTGAAAGGTAATCTGCCTTGCTTTGTTGAAGTTTCTTTTGGGAGGCAGCTTGTTCGGCGGAAAGAGCTTGTTGGCGAAGATATTCTGCTTCCAGAAATTCAGCCTGTGCATGACTGTCCAGATATGTCTGTTGTAAAGTTATAAAGTCGGGATTTTCCAGAGTAGCCAATACACTCCCTTGTCGGACTGGTTCGCCGGGCAGCAAAGAAGTACTCTTAATGACCCCGCCCATCGTAAGTGAAACTGTCGCCATCCGTTGCGGAGGAATAACCATTGTACCGTTAAATGACACCTGATTGGGTTTAGAAGTAGCTGAGGTAATAGCATCTACCTGAATGCTATCTGTCACGTTTTCTACTACGGCAACAGCGGTAGCCTCTTCTGCCGATTGGACTTCTTTATTCTCGCCGCATGCCGTCAGCACCAGCAGAATTAAGGGGAAAGTTATCTTTTTCATCGTCATCATTCTATTTAAAAAGTTCGTATTCAAGGGCTGCTATATTGTATTGATATACCGTTTCGAGGTATCCGCGACGAATGTCACGCGCCACATTAACGGCTTGTATAAATTCAGTTATATTAGTTTCGCTATGTTGCAACTGCAGGTTGGCCACTTTCAACAGTTCATCCGCTTCTTTCAATGCCGATGTTGTATAATAGCGCAAACTTTCAGACTGGCGGCGCAAACTGGCAACAGCTTCCGAAACCTTGTTATATAGATTCTGTGTATTAGTCTCAGCTTCAGTTCTTGCTATGACGGCGGCCACTTTCGCTTGCTTTACCTTGCTATGCCGCGGCAAGAAATAAACCGGAAAGGAAACTCCAACCATCCACGAATTCAATCCTTTCAGTGGAAGTATATCCTGACGTACGTAACCGAAGGACAGCTCAGGAAAAAAACGGCTTCGTTCCACATTCAGTTGTGCTTTGGCCTCATTAGCCTGACTTTGGAAATAATTCAGGTGAACTTCCGAAAAAGACGGTGCCTGATAATCTACCGGAAATTGCACCAATGCCGTATCTACCGGAACCAATGGTCGATCTGCATAACAGACCCAATTCAGTCGTGACAAAGCCAGTTTTTCTTCTTCTTGCGCCTGAAAAAGGCGATTCTTCATATCCGCTGCCATACTGGTGGTCATGTTTTTCTCCAGCAGGGTTATTTCTCCCTGATGATAGCGCAACTCCCCCATACGCTGCAATTGCTCAGCCAATTTGTTCTGGTCATTGTATAAAGCACGAAGATTGCAAGCATACAGATAATATGCCCATGCGCGCTTCACTTCTGCCACCACTTCTTTTTCAACAATCTGCCGATAGAAAGTTCCCGTTTCAACCTGCCTGTTCACCAAGGCATTCTTATAAAAAGGAGTCAACAGAGAGCCTAATCCTTGGGTTACTTCCCACTGCTTATCTTTTCTAAGTTCACCATTCAATTGTCCCCATGAATAGTTCATCTCGGTAGAAGACAATTCCAATACTTCTCCCCTGCCCGCCTTTACCTGGCGGATTGCCGCAGAAGCTATTTTCAGCCGGGGGTGATTCTGTTTTGCCAGTTCTATGGCCTGATCCATTGTCACTTTCTCCTGAGCTTTCGCCGTAAAGGGCAACACAACAGCCAACAACAGAAAGAAGAACAAGAACTTTTTCGCTGAGAAACGACGTTTCCATACCACTGTATAGCTTACAATCTGATAGAAAACAGGAATAATAAGCAGTGTCAATACAGTAGATACAATCAGCCCGCCAATGACTACGGTAGCCAACGGACGCTGCACTTCGGCGCCGGCCGAGGTGGCAATGGCCATAGGAACAAATCCCAAAGAAGCAACCAGCCCTGTCAAGAAGACAGGCCGCAACAGATGAGCGGTTCCACGGGCAATCACCCGTCTGGTAGAAAGAGCATACATAGTTTCTTTTCTTATATCATTAAAGTGATTAATCATTAAAATACCATTGAGAACCGCTACACCGAAGAGCGCTATGAAGCCTACTCCTGCCGAAATACTGAATGGAAGACCGCGCAGCCATAGTGCCAGAATACCACCAATCAATGAAAGAGGCACGGTAGAGAACACCACCAATGTGTAAGTAACATTCTTGAAAGCGAAAAACAATAGTAACAGAATCAGCATCAAAGCTACCGGTACAACCACCAACAAAGTATTGATGGCATTCTGCAAATTCTCAAATTGTCCTCCATATTCGAAATAGTATCCGGGCTTCAATTGAATATTTTTATCCAGCGTCTTCTGTATATCCTGCACTACTTGCTGAATATCCGCTCCACGCACATTGACCCCGATTACAATACGACGTTTGGTCGCATCCCGGTTAATCTGTAACGGACCATTCACCAAATCAATGGTAGCCACCTCACTGACCGGTATCTGAATACCTTCATTGGAACGGACAAAGAGTTTATCCAGATTCAAATCAGCCACTTTATCCTGATCCAGACGAACCACCAAATCAAAACGACGCTCATTCTCAAAGACTACTCCACTTGCCTCTCCGGCATAGGCTGTACGAATAATAGTATTCAATTCTTCTATATTGATACCATAGCGGGCAATCTTTCCACGATTATACTTTACTACCAATTGAGGCAACCCCATTGTCTGTTCTACAATCACATCCGATGCCCCGGGTACCTTTTCTACAAAAGCTGCAGCTTCTTTTGCCTTCTGATAGAGTTCATGTGTGTCTTCTCCATAAAGTTTAACAGCAACATCTGCTTTGGCTCCTGTCATCAACTCATTAAAACGAAGTTGGATAGGTTGGGAGAAATTAAACTCTGCACGGTCAGATAACGGTTCAAGAGCCTCTTTCATCTTCTCTACCATCTCGGCGCGACTGGCAGCACTGATCCACTCCTTGAAAGGCTTCATGACAATCATTACGTCGGCATCTTCCACTGCCATCGGGTCTGTCGGAACTTCTGCCGTACCTATTTTTGCTACCACATGTTTTATTTCCGGGAGTTTATCCATCAAGAGTTTCTCCGCTTCATTGGATACTTCAATGCTTTCGCTCAACGAACTACCGGCCGGAAGCGTCATCTGCATGGCAAAATCTCCTTCATCCAACGTAGGAATAAATTCTGCTCCCAGACGGGTGAAAAGAAAGAGAGAAATAACCAGAGCCACAAACGCCGTTGCAACAGTTTGCCACTTAAAACGCAAGCAGAATGACAAGGCACGGGCATAGAGTTTGTTTAGTGCTTCAAAGAATTTATCGGCAAAAGTCGGCTTTGTCACAATATGATGTTTCAGGAACAGGGAAGCCATCATCGGAACGTAAGTCAGTGATAAGAACAGGGCACCGATTATGCAAAATACCAGGGTTTTAGCCATCGGCGTGAAATACTTCCCTTCTATTCCTGTCAAAGTCAATATAGGGAAAAATACGATCAGAATGATGAATACAGCAAATGTCGCAGACCGTACTACACTTGAAGCACCTTTCTCTACTTCCGCATCCATTTCTTCTGCCGACAAAGTGCGACCCTTAAACTTCTTACTGTAAATATGTGCCAATATACCTTCCAATATAACAATGGAGCCATCGACAACAATACCAAAATCTATCGCTCCCAAACTCATAAGGTTGGCAGAAACATTAAAGATACGCATCAGAATGAATGCAAACAGCATGGCTAATGGAATGACGGAAGCCACAATCAGTCCGGCACGTACATTACCCAGAAAAACAATCAATACCAGAAATACGATGATCGCACCTTCTATCAGATTATAGATAACAGTAGAAATGTTACGGTTCACCAATTCAGAACGGTTCAGATAAGGCTCGATGGTAACACCCTCCGGCAATATTTTCTGTATCTTTTCCACTCTTTTCTCCAGTTCTCCGGTTACGACATTGGCATTGGCTCCTTTCAGCATCATGGCAATACCACCCACACATTCGCCCTTGCCGTCCATTGTCATGGCTCCGAAACGTTTGGGTGCTCCGAAACGTACTGTACCGATGTCACTGATACGGATAGGAATACCATTACGGTTGGCTACTACTATCTGTTCCACATCTTTAATACGGCTTATCATCCCTTCAGAGCGAATATAATAAGCACGATTTACTTTCTCGATATAGCTGCCACCTGTATTCTGGTTATTCTTATTTAAGGCTTCGAATACTTCTCCGATAGTGATATTGAGAGAGAAAAGTACATCCGGATCAACCGCTACTTCATATTGTTTCAGATAACCTCCAAAACTGTTTATCTCAACAATACCCGGGATACCGGACAACTGCCGCTTCACAATCCAGTCCTGAATAGTACGAAGCTCCATTGCATCATATTTATCCTCATATCCCGGTTCCACTTTCAATACATATTGATATATCTCACCCAGTCCGGTGGTGATAGGCATCATTTCGGGCATACCCAACTCCGAAGGAATCTCACCGGCCACACTCTGTATCTGCTCGTTCACCAACTGGCGGGCATCCAGAGTAGGTACACTCTCTTTAAAGACTACCGTCACCACCGACAGCCCGAAACGGGAGACAGAACGGATTTCAGTGACATTCATGATATTGCTCATGGCAATTTCCACGGGCATTGTGATAAGTTGCTCCACCTCTTGTGGTGCCAAGGTTGGTGACACGGTTACAATCTGTACCTGATTGTTCGTAATATCCGGAACAGCATCTATAGGAAGTGTCAACATGGAATAAATTCCACCAATCAAAAGAAACAAAGTGGTAAGCCCCACAAAAAGTTTCTTCTTTACTGAGAATCGAAGGATAGCGTCGAACATGTTTTATACTTTTGGTTTTTGCACAAAAGTAAACTATCCGAATTATACACAGAATGGCTGTGTGCTGAACCAGCTATTTTAGCAATTCAACCGTCGATATCAGTCGTTGAAGTGAAACTACCGACTTACAGTTTATCTCCGAACAGAAAATCTTTCTTCCTCCTATACGCCCATATCAATGCAAGTATCGTAATACAAAGGTTAAAGATAAATGGAAACTCCTGCGAACGTACATGAAACAATGATTGGAAGAAATCTACGATAAACGGGCAAAGCAGCACGGCCAGGTAATTCATTGCCATCACAAAAGCCAGTGCCAGCGTGGTTTTCTGGGGAACAGCCGTATCCACCGTTTTATCATAGATCAACGGTTGGATAACCCCATAGCCCAATCCCACCAATATGCAACCAGGTATAATCAGCCATTCCTTGGGAGAAATCCATATCAGTGCCAACCCCAGTGCAATACAGAGCAGGCTGTAAAACTTCGTCTTTTCCTTCAGATACTTTACAACATGCCCCAGAAAGAAACCGGGTGCCATGATAGCAAGGAAGAAGAGGGAAATCATCATCCCCGAGTTCCCGCTTGAAAAGTGATGTTCCTCCATCAGGAACGGAAGGTTGAACGTCACGATCAATACGATATAAGTGGTAAGCCCATAGAAAAGCATCAGTTGCAACAGATGACGGACATGGATACCATACTTGCCGGGGATAGCGGGAGCAGCCGTTTCTGCCGAAGAAGAAGTATCAGCAGGAGATTTATCCGATGAAGTGACTTGTGCTTCACCATCCGCATTTTCGTCTTTCAGATGGATGGTGAGTATGATGGCTACCAAAGGTAGTAAATAGACCAGGAAAGGCAGATGCCAGTTCACTTCTGCCAGATAGCCGGTAACAGCAGTTGCCACCACCAGTGTAACATTTGTAATGGCGGAACTGTATCCAAATTGCTTCACCCGGTAGGTTCCCGTGAAATAACGGGAAATCAATCCGGTAGAAAGCGGAATAATCAGTCCCGCACCAATTCCCAGCAGGGCGCTGACAGCTATTAATTGCCACATTTTTGTGGAAAACAGGTACAGCACCCCGCTCGCGGCGAACATCCAGAGCCCCGCGCGTAACAGACGGACAAAGTCACGTTTCTCAGCCAACTTGCCCGCCAACAAAATAAAAGGTATAATCAATAACGACGGTAAAGAACTAAGCATCTGAATATCCAGTTCCGAAGCATCCGGAAAAGTAGTGGAAAGCTGTCCCAAAATAGGAGAAACAGCCAATCCCGGCAAAGAGGTCAATGCAGAGATAGACCAAATGCCGATCAATGTAATAAGAGGAATGGTTCCCCGCCCGGTATTGATTTTCATATATACATATACATTTATAGGGTTTGAAATAGTGCAAGAGAAACAATTATGGCTATAGAAAGTTCAGAAAAGGAAGAAAGGATAACAGTATTTTGAATTAACATTTTTTACGAACATTTTCCGGCCACCGATTCGGCCACCTTTTCTTTCTGCCATTCAGCAAGTTACGAGAAAAAGCGGCCACCTATCCGGCCACTAAACGTACATAACATAAGTAAATTAGAAGATAGTGATATACTGAAGTATATCTGCGGAAAAACGGATGATGCGTTCGGGATGAACAGATGATCCGTTTGCACTAAACGGATGATGCATTTGCACTGAACAGACGATACGTTTTTCGTAAACGTATTCAATCATTTTTTCTTTTGGATTCACAATCATATTGTTTATATATTTGCACGTAGTATCAAGAGACTCCATTTCTATCAAATCTCAATCATACCGCAAATATACGCCCATTTATGTGCATTAAGATGGTAAGTATTTACGCGAAAATAAATACAAACATTTAGAAGTAAAATAGTTACAAATGTATTGATGAATAAAAAAATGCGGATAATCCGGTTCTTACACCTCTTCACACACCGGCATATCCATTCCTTTATACACCACCACAATCTTGTGGAGCGTCGTGGTACCTACGGCATTCTTTACAGTTTCAGTGTCTGCATAGCGGTTAGCTTGCTCAACGGCTTCCCGGCGCAATTCCTCCACACGACTTTCGGGATCTTTGTACTTGGCATACTTCAGCTCCACAATATAACTGTGCTTCATGTCCGAATAAATGTCCAGCAACGGGCAAAGGAAGATATCAGCATAACCCGCCTGCGTGTCCTGTTCGGAAATGGGACGGTAGAATCGGTTCTGTGCCGTCATGGCAAGAGTAAAGCCATGAACATAAAACTCTCCTTTCTGCTTGTCGCGCTGCGAACTGTAACGTTTCAGACAGTCGGCAATGTAGCCGAAGTAGGCTTGCCAGTCTCCCCGATAGGCAAGCGCACTGGATAACTCGTTTTTCTCGTAATTGCTGAAATTGAGATCGGCTTCATCGTAAGTGCTCAGCAGATAGGTATAGATTTGTTCGCGAACCACCTGATTGGGGATGGTAAGTTTGGTCTTTCCTTCGTACGTACCGCTGATAGTGAGCATACCGAAATAGTAGAGCAGGCTCACGAAATTGTCAGAATTGGTGATATTGACAGCAGGGAAGCCTTTCTTCAGTTCTCCGGTAATGTAGCCCTGGTTCACCAGTGTCTGGATAATGGAAGCGTCGTGGGCAAATTCCTTGTCCTTGCGGATAAGCATACGCAGCTTTTCATAGTCAATGCGGATATTATCCTCCACCATATCCCGGGGCGCTTTGCCGTTATTGTCAAGATAGTTCCTGACAAAATAGAGCACCATGTTAGAGTTGTACATCGTGGCTCCGCCATAACATTCCTCTGCAAAGCAGTAGTTGTCATACCATGGCTTCATCATTTCGATCAGTTCGTCCACACTATGACTGAAAGGGCAGGTGGTAGAATAATAGGTCAGCATTCGGCGCACTTCTTCTTCCGTAAAGCCTATCATTTCATTAAACTTGGGCGAGAGCGAATAGTTGGTGCCGATATTGAAGCCGCTGGTGAGGTCGTCCATCGTCACAGGGCTGACTCCGGTAATGAAACAACGCTCGATGCTGGAATAGGTTCCGGCTTTTATTTTATTGAAGAAGGCACGCAGATACCCTTCGCCATGCGTTTCGTCAGTATATCGTCTTAAACTTTCGGGATCCGAGAGAATGGCATTGGTGAAGTGGTCATATTCGTCGATAAAGAGATAAATACGCTGGTCGGTTTTGCCGCATTCCGTAAACAGATATTCAAATTGTTCTACTGCTCCATCTTTTTTATCCAATCCTTCCCTAATACCTTGCGGAAGGTAGTCAGCATAAACATCACAGAAGTAATCGAACATGGTTTGGCAATGCGCATCCAACCCCTTACGGTAGTTGTGCAGTTCGCCTACAATTCCGGAGAAATTGAGATAGAGCACCAGATAGCTGTTACGGTCGCGTGTGGGATACTTTCCGATGTAAAGGTCACCAAACAAAGCATCGAACTTATCCTTGGCGCGTATATCATAATAATGTTGCAGCATACTCACCGTCAGGCTCTTGCCGAAACGGCGGGGACGAATAAAGAAGAAAAACTTATCCGCTTCTTCTATCATGGGGATAAACCGGGTCTTGTCTACATAATAACAGTCATCACGACGGATTACCGCGTAGTTCATCATCCCATAGGGGATGCGTTTTCTATTCGGTGCAATATATTCTTCCATAATTTATGCTTTTTCTGAGGAATTCATTTTGAATTCAAACAAAGGTACGTTCTTTCTGCTATTTCTCCAAACAAAGATTCTTTCTTTTTCATTCCACGTTCGCTACTCTACTTAATTTGCCTCCATTCAATCAGATTACAAATCCTGATACTTAAGATCGGCGGATAACATATCCGCCGGAACACAGGAATAAAATACACACCTATCACCCCGCCTTATGCACAAACAGCAGATCCTCAACCATCAGGTTGAAGTCTGCTTCACTGATGCAGCCTTCGTGAAAATAGAAGTAATGGGTGAGTAAACGGCGCACCTGGCGCACACGGCAGTCGGCGGTATAGCCTTTCCACTCACCTACCCTCTTGCTATCCAACGCCTGACGGATGACGGCTACATACGGAGTAATCAACCTACGTACATCATCACCCGGATGCACCTGAATCTTCTCACCGGGCATAATGATGGTGACCTCCGGATGGTCGGCGCGAACCACGCGCATGGCCTCCGTCCAACGCACACCATCTGCTATTACGTCACGAGTTGTCTTTTTTTTGATGCTTCTGTGGCATCCAGTGCCTGAAAGGCACGTCTTCTTTTTCTGTTCATTGCTTAAAAAATTGATTATTATTAAATACGAATCAATACTTGATTCCTATATCGGGAACATTCCACAACACTGATAAGACTTGCAGCAATGTGCTTCCATCTTCTTGCAATATCTTGAATGCCGGTACATATCCACCCGGTTCCAACTCCGGCAAGGCCAGTATGACTTTATTACATGAGTATTTATAGATATGCCCGACCTCTATGACCCGCCTTACGTCTGTTGCGGAAACAAGGCATAGCCGCACTGTATTCCGGGCATACATATCCAACCTGCTGCCGGACACTATGATGGGAGCCCAAGGGGTTATGGTACCGTCGTGCTTGCCACTCAAAAGATCGTATACCTCAGTGATAACAGGAACACTGTCGGATAGGGGTGATAATTCCGTACCGAGTATTGTCATTTCTATTCTGATTAATTAGTGATTTAAGTTTCGCATATAGCCTGAAATTACACAATAGAGCAGGCTGAAAGCCTAATATTATACAGCGTAGGGCAACGCCCTACGCTATAAAATGAAAGCCTTTCAGGCTACATGCGAAACTCGAATTAGTTACAAGAAGTTATGGTACCGGTGCCGGCGGCGCCTCCTTCAGCACCACATGCACCGTAGTGGCCATCGTAGAAGCCGTTGAGGTGAAAGTAACGGTTGCCGCTGCCGGTAAAGATTGCGCATCCCCCAAAGTCAGCGTATAGTCTCCTGCGGCAGTATCCACGTTTTCACTCACCGTCAGCCACGTAATGCCACCATCAACCACGGCCGTACTTCCGGTAGTAATACTCGGCGGTTCTGCACCGTCCGAACGGCTTTCCGAAACTACATGCAGCTTGATGGTCTTTCCTGCGGTATTCTCTATCGTAGCTGTCAGCGTTTTGGCATCAAAGGTGCCGGTGTTTTCTTCTTCCTTTACCAACGTCACTTCAGGCCCTTTCGTGGCGAACACTTTAATATCCTTGCGCATCCCACTCGCCGGGTTCGTCAGCCGGATAATGACGGGAAGCAATTTAGAGACATCCGTCAGTTTTGCGTCCACAGTAGTCACCGTGTATTTCGTGTTCTGCGAGGTCGCACGGCTGACAGGGGCGGAAGCCAGTTCAAGCCACTTCTCGGAACCGTCCTGAAACACCAGTTCGGATTTCAGCGTAGCGTTGGAACCCATCACGAAAGCAAACTCACTGGCTGCCTCAGGCATCAGAGTCACCTGCCCCTTGTCCGTCACATAAGCCCCCTGGGCGCCTGCTTCCAGCGTCAGCGGCGTGTTGCGGTCGAAGTCATTATCGGGCGTATAGTCATCCAGTTCCACATCTTCTTCCCAGTCCGTCACTTTCAGGTTCACTTCCAGGCGCACCGGGTCTGCCTTGGTGATTTCGATGGTATAGCGGTGGTTGTAGTTCACCTCGATATAAGTGCCCACCCCGTTCACCATCTGCTTGAACGGAATCTTATAACTCACCGGCTGGGACTCCGACATATTGACGTCATACGATCCTTTCAGAATCAGATAACCTCCGTCGTCCTTAAGGCTGGGCCAGGTGTAGAAGGCGCCTTGGGTGATATTAAGTTTCGGATCGGCAGCCGTAGGCTTATGTTGCATATCGGGCTTTACCTTGCGCTCGGGATATGTAATCAGATCACCATTCGTTTCGTCTTTTGTCTTCAGCGGTTCGATGGGAAAGAAGCGGCTGGCACTCCGTCCGTTGCTCATGGAGATACCCTCAACGGTGAAACGGGATTCCTCGGCAACATTCACGATGTCGAAGCGGGCCACCATACGCGAGAGGCGGAAGCCGATCTGGGCACGGGTGGCGCTGCTGAAGTCCGTCAGGTCCAGAGGCGTGGTGTAGGCGCCCGTCATAGGGAGCGGGCTGACGAAGATGTCGTCTTCCGTTGCACCATCAGGGTTGATGAGTTGGGTTTGCAGCTTCAGGAAGTCTGTTTCGGTAGGCACGCCGGGGGGCACCGTATTGGCGGACTGACCGGGGGCGGTTTGCACCAGGGACGAGAAGTAATCGTAAGGCTGCAAAGCGCCTGTGGCATCTACACCGTAAAGTTGGGTGCGGTTGGCGATGCAATAGAACTTCACGAACAAGCCTTTGGTAAGTTTCAGCAGGCCGGTGGTGGTGTTGGCTTCCGCACCCGGATTGAGGTCGAAGCTGAAAGACTTGATACCGGTGAGGTGCGTCAGACTGGCATCGTCGCGGTAGTAGTGCAGTTCCTGAAAGGTGTAAGGGCCATCCTCGGTGAGGGAGCCGAACACGTAGACATCAAGGGTTTTGATGAAGTTTTCATCCTCCGTGGCAATGGCGTCTCCCGCACGACTGGCGGGGACGGAGGTTTTCAGCGTCAGATTGTTCTTTAGTATAAGCTGCACTTCCGTACGGGAGTTGTCAGTGTCCGGTTCGTCGGGACCGGCGGGCGCTTCGGTAAGCGACTCGTTGGTGCAGGAGACGAACAGGGTGCTGGCGGCAAGCAGGAAGCCTGCGGCGAGCAAAAAGAGTTTGTTTTTTATATTCATTGTATTTTTTTTATGAGTCAATGATTCAATATGAATTGGTATATAAATGATAATTTAGCGGCGAGAATGGATACGCGGACGACGCGGATGAGGCAGACGAACGCGGATTTTAAAGGCTGCGCTATGTTTAATGCATCCATTGGGAAGATAAAAAAGAAATCCGCGTTCGTCCGCTTTATCCGCGTCGTCCGCGTATCAATTCTCCTCCCTAAATTATCATTTAATCAAAGCACCATCAAGGAGCAGCCGACTTATTCTTATTTCTAAGAATCACCGTCTTATCTCCCCCACCAGTCACAACATTGGTAAACACGAGCGTAATGTCATCCGTTTTAGATCCATCAGACAATTCGAGCGTATACACCGCCGCCGTTCCGACAGCAACCGTATCACCTCCGGCATTACCGGCATTCGCTGTCAGGAACTGATTTGCCATTGCCGTCGTAAAATCAACGCTCGCACCGCCCGGAGCAGTTACTGTAAAGACGAAAGGTGTAGTGCTTATAGCGTCCACATCTACTGTATAGACAATACTTTCACCCTCAGCACTTTCCGTTACATTTCCCGATGCAGCATCCGTCAACTCCACCGTGATAGCCGGATCTTTCCACGTGATCGTCAGTGTAGCGGTACGGTTTTCATCAGTACTATTCTTGGCAGTCATCACAGTAGTCGCACCACTCAATTGACTGGCATCAGATACCTTAACAGTATACTCATCCGTAGCCCCCATCTTTTCAATAGTCAATCCGGCAGCCGCCTCAAACGCAGCCGCTTCGCCACAAGTCATCTTTACAGTGATCTGACTGTCCGCTACTTTATACATCGTGATAGTGGCAGCCGCAGCATCCGAAAAGTCTTTATCCAGCCCTTTATTGAATGTACTCCAACTTGCTTCAGTAGTACCCGCACTGAGGCTGGGTTTACCGGCTTCCTTATGTAATTTCACATCCAATCCCGGAGCATTGATATCCTTACCTGTTTCCGTCAGCCCATTCACAAAGTTCAGCGTCACGTCGCTTGTACCCGTAATAGAAGTGGCTTTGGCGATGGTGTACGTAGCAAATGTATCTGTAGCATCCCATGCCTTAGTTTCTGTGATTTTCACCCACGGGCAAGCCAGACTGGCAATCGATACTCCGGCCGGAGCATTGATCTTGAAGTCACAAGTACCTTCTCCCAAAGCATCGAGGTCGATTTTCAACGTACCACTTGCTTCATCCCACGTAGCCGCGCCATTGGCGTCAGTAGATTTTTCAAACGTCATCTTCGGCTCGGCAACAGTCAGCGTCAGTGTCGTTTCTTTAGTGGCATCGCCTGCATTCTGGAAGACGATAGTACCATTAGCAGCAGCACTCTCATCGCTTACCGATACCTTATACGTATGTACAAAACCATTCACGGCAATCTCTTCCGCCTTGTATCCGGCAGCCGTAGTACCTACGGTGATACCCTCCACGCAGGTCACATCAAACAGCACATAACTGTTTTTCAGTTTGAAGATAGTTGCAGCAGGTGCTTTGACATCATCCACGTTTACCGTATTTCCCTTGGAGCCTGTTCCCGTTGTAGCAGCCGCAAACACGGGCACACTCTTCTGACCATAGAAGTTGACCGTTGTCCACAAGGCAGGATCATAAGAAGCGGCTTCGTTGATGAAGTGTACGGCTACGGGAGATACGCCTACAGCATCCACATAAGAGATATCAAATTTAGTGTACCACACGCCGTCCCGTTCTTCAAAGGCAGGTTCGCTTATCACCAGCCAGCTCTGCGGGGTAACTTCGCTATCTGCTTCCGCACGGGTAGTGGTCTGCACCGCATCCTTTTCAGCACGTACCTTTCCGGTGGCACCTATCTCGATGGTGAAAGAACCTGTGCCGTCAGTTCCCGTCACTTCATAGTTGTAGGGGGAAGCGTCCGTATTCAGCGCAGTCAGTTCCGTGGGTGCATTGGCACCGGTGAAGGCTTCTGCTGCTACAAAGACAGGAGAATCATTGCCGGGCTTTACTATGATTCCGCCGCCACTGGTCCAATCCACTACCTCGAAGGTACCCATGATATTGGAACTGGTGACGTCGCTGATTCTCAACTTATAGCGATTGTTGGCGAGGAGTTTGATGAACTCCGCTTTTGGTGCTCCATCGGGAGTGCGGGCCACGTCCACATGATACTCCACAGGTTCCTGCTTGCCGGTGGCAGGGCTTTTGTAGGTGCCCTTTATCACGAGGTAGGACTGGTCCGTAGCAAGATTGGGATAGGTGTAGAAGGCACTGGCGGTCTCACCCGTGTTAGCACCGGGAATCAGGTCGAAGTCCACATTGGCGTATTGGGCAAGCAGGGGATCGGTAGTCAAATCCCCGGCATCCACCGGGGTGAGGGTTGCTCCCCATAGCGATGCGCTCTTACGGCCCTGCACCATGTAGATATCCTGAATGGTGAGGTTCGTCTTTGCCTTGTCGTTCACGATGTCGAAGCGGGACATCACGCGCTTCAGGCTGATGTCTACCTTAGACACGCCGCTGATTTTGGTGATGCCTTCACCGGTCATCAGCAGTGGGGTTTCGATCAGGGTAGCATCGGCATTGGCTTCCGTAAAGGCAGCTTTGAAATCAGCTTCGGCAGTGCCGGCGGCAGCAATGGTTCCATCGGCATTGGTCGTTACTTTCGTCAGCGCGTTCAGAGTTTGCGTGCCCGCCTCGTCATAGAACTTCGGAACCGTGCCGTTGTTTGCCACGCAAAGCAACTTTATCCAGGGAAGCCCTTTGAGTTCATTGGGATAGAGGATGCCTTTCTTGGAAGTACCGGTATCCTGAATCTTGAAGTTGGTGGTACCAGGATTTGCAGGATCATAATCCGTACCCTCGGTCCATGTTTCGAGGTAATAGAAGGGGCCCGTTTGGGCAGCAGCGGCAAAGAGATAGATGTGTAACTGCTCTATCTTGTTCTCACTCTCGGAGGCGATGGCACGGGTATATTCCTGGCTCTCTCCGGTTCCGCTAAAAGCGATCTGAATCTCGGCGCGGCCATCGGTAGGATGGGTGCCGGGGTCATCAAAGTCGCTGTTGGAGCAACTCGCTGCAAAGCCCGCAAAGGCAAACAGCGCGATTAAACTTTTTACGTTCATTGATTTTTTAAGTTTTTAATTGGACAATATGTTTGGTTTCTAAGATTAATGAGGACACGAATTAATGGGTACGCGGACGACGCGGATGAAACGGACGAACGCGGATTTTATAAGGCTGAAAGCCTGAGATTACATAGCCGGACAGGCTGAAAGCCTGAAATTACATAGCGTAGGGCAACGCCCTACGTGATTATGTATATCTCTATTCAAGCCCTGAAAGGGCGCAATCAAACATCAACCTTTATCTCGCCCTTTCAGGGCTCAGAAATGGGGATGCATATTACATAGGGCGTTGCCCTACGCTATATAATGCAAGCCTTTCAGGCTTAAGATTCATCTGTTCCGTTCAAGCTCCGTTCTCCGTTCAAGCGGATTTGTAATCCGCTGGGACGGAAATCCTATTGGGTAATACAGCGCACCCAACCATTATAAGATTTAGGTTCTGTACCTATCACCATACCACCTCCGGTATACATACGCATAAGATACGCGTCATTTCCGGAATCATTACAACTCCAATAGTACTCAAACTGAAATACACCCTTACTTTTGTACTCTTGATATATAGATGATCCAGAATTGAGTTCAGAAGAACCGCCCATTATAGCACGCCATTCATTTGTCGAAGGTACACGCCACGTTCCTCCTTTCTTATTTGCACAATAAGAGTTATTAAGATTACTGCTCCATGGTACATAATTAGCAGCATTTACGGGAGCAATATAATATCCGTAATACTTCCATACCGCCTGTCCTTCATATAAGATACCCGTAACCGAAATACTATAAGTTTTAGTCTTGGAATTATCCAACTTATTACGGAATGTTATACTAGTACTTCCTGCCTTTACAGCTTTTACAGTGCAGTTATTACCAGACATACTGTAGCTCGCAATAGAACTATTAGTACCCGATGAAACTTCGTATCCTCCAACGGGAGAAGTAACTGTAACAGTAGCGGATAAATTAGAGCTTCCCTCATTCCTTGGAACTGATTTCAACGTTACGGAAGAGCTATTCAATGTCGGAGCACTAAAACTGTTTACAGTCACATTATAAGTTACGTTCTTTGTCGGGTCCACACGATTGGTAAACGTTAATGTTGCAGTCCCAAAACCTGTAGCAACAAGCTGATAGACGGCAGCATCTACACTCTGCTCAGTTAAACCGCTTACTGTCACTATACTTGTATTACTGCTCTCTACCTTGCTACCACCCCAGGAATTTACTGTTATCTTCATTTTCTCTGAATTACCGCTGGCTACCTTATATAAGGTCATTGTTTTACCGCCTGTATTAAGAACATCCACTCCCCATGAAGAATTTCCCGAAAAAGACAGACTTCCTACATTCGGACTAATCGTAAACTTCCGGTCTGCTCCGCCAATCTTATTCTTCAGCGTCACGGTCACATCTTTAGCACCTGCAAGTTTATCGCTTACCAATTGAAACTTAACATTTTGCTGTTTCGATCCCGTAGAAGTATCAGTGGTGGTTACCGTAGATGTCAGCCACTCAGTATTTCCGCCAAAATCGAACACGACCTCTACTCCATCCATCGAGACGGCAGGAACCAAACAAGTATTACCATTCGCCACACTCATGGTGATTTTACCCGGAGTATCTCCCGAAGGTTCAGCATAACTATTATTGCTTCCTCCAAGTGCGGCGAAATTAAGCGTCATGGGGGCATCTTTCAATTTTATGGTAATGGGCACCTTCAGAGTCGAGGTGTTTTTAGAATTGGCAAATACTACGGTATTGTCAGTTGTCTCCGCTACTGAAGCGCGTGTGCCTGCCGCAGTGGTAGTTGTCAACTCAACATCACGATCATTCAGCGTCAAAGTATACGTGTATTTCGTACCGTTTCTCACCGGCTCAGATACATCCATCCAACCCGGTTTACCCACCAGCACCATTTCATCGGGACACACAAATGATACATCCGCACTACTGCCTGTGATGCGATAGAGCGTAACCGTAGCATTGGCAGCATCGAATGAATTCGGATTATCACTCGTGCCGTTGGGAGCTTTAGCAGGTTGCGTTGTAGTCAGCGGCTGAGGAACGGAAACAGCATCTACATAAAGTATATTTTCCGTACCGGAAAGCACATCGTATACGCGTACCGTGGCACGGGGAAAAAGTTTACTGTAACCGTCCGTCACTTTAAATGTATAGCTACTACCCGAAGCCAAGCCTGTAGGCGCATTTTTGGTACAAGTCAGCCAATTATTACTCTGTGCGGAAGGACCACCGGCATACACAATCTTGATGCCCGGAGAAGCGGAGCCGACCGTCATATCGAAAGAACTTCCGGCGTCGAGAGACATGCTTACGGTATATACATTACGGTCAGGATCTAAAGTAGCCGTTGACCGGCCTTGAAAGGCATCAGGAATAGTAACCGTAATTTCTCCCGGATCGTTGTCCGGCTCATAGTCGTCGATACTGCCGTCGTCCGTCCAGTCCGCCACTCTCAGAGTAAATTCCAGCCTCAGGTCATCAGCTTCAGTGATACCAATGGTATAGCGGTGATTATTGTTGATGTCCAGATAGGTTTCCTGTCCATCGACGCCTTGCCGGCGGAAAGGAATCCGGTAGGACACTTCTTTGGTTTCGGTTTCATTCACCTTGTAGCGGCCTTTCAGCAGAAGCGCTCCCCCATCCTCCTGCAAGCTGGGATAGCAGTAGAAAGCTCCCGTCTGAGTACCAATATTAGCATTGTCACCTGTGAAAGGTTTGTCGGCAGTGGTCATCAGGTCGGCATCTGCGGCAGGATATGCTCCGCAAGCAACTATCGGAAAGTAACCTGCTGCGCGACGGGCATTCAGCATGGAGATGGACTCGATAGTGAAACGGGATTCATCCGCTTTGTTCATCACATCGAAGCGGGCGGCAAGGCGGGTGAGCTTGAAGTTTACCTGCTGGCGGGTACTGGTGGAAGCATCCGTCAAATCCAGCGGCAAAGTCTGTGCCCCTGCCATTGCCAGAGGTACGTTCAGCACATCGGTATCCAGCAAACGGGTGTGATATTGGATAAAATCCGCTTCGGTAGGGCTGCCCGCCCTCTCCATCGTGCTGCTTCCGGCGGTAAAGGTGATGGGCGTGAAGTCGTCGGCTACTACTTCATCGCCATCCGCTTTCACCGGTTGCGTGTCGTTTGCAATACAATAGAACTTCACGAACAGTCCGCGGTGCAGGCTGAGCAATCCGGTGGTGACGTTGTCCGTAGCTCCGGCGTTCAGCACCAGTTCTTTGGCATCTGCAGGAAGGTCATCGCTGTTTTCACGATAGGCAAACCGCTTCTGGAAAGTATAAGTTCCGTCTTCGGTAGGGGAGCCGAAGACGTAGACATCCAGCGTGGAGATAGCGTTCTCCCCGGCGGTGGCAATGGTGCGCGTATCCGTCTTGTGCAATACTAACTTGTTGTTGATGTTCAACAAGATTTCCTGTCTTGCAGGGTCTTTCCCGTCAGGAATCTCACTCTCACCGTCCAGCTGCGTCTCGCCGGAACAGGAGTGTAGCAGCAGGCCACCTAAAAGCAGGAAACCATGCATGCAGTGAATCATTGTTTTTTTTCGTGTCATAAGCTCACTTCATTAATAATTGATTTTTATGTTGTTTCATACCTCATTTACTGTTCCGGGAGCTTGCCGCGCATAAACGCAGCAAGCTCCCAATATCTTTTGGTTATTGAGATATTGAGAGCTTGTTTTCCCCTACGGAGATTGATCCCGCCGGGTAATGAAAAGAAAAAAGTGAAGTCTTACTGAACGAGCCAGTGACCTATGTTACGGGTATCTTTGTTGAAGTCCACCCCTACTTTTACCAGCTTGCGGTGGTCTGCGACGTACGGAATAAGATAATCTTTTTCATCTATCTGCTTCAGTGCCTCTTCGGCGGTGCCGTTTAGCTTGAACTCGAAGACGTATATGTAATCGGAAGTTTTAACCACCATATCCGCCCTGCCGTGGCAACTGCGCACTTCTGCATCGGTATATTGTCCCAACAGGGTAAAAACGATATAGAACACATTCTGATAATGCCGTTCCGTATCATCACTCAGTTCGTATGAGATGTTCCCGAAGAAAGCACGCATACGGTTCATGAAAGCATCTACATCGCCAGCACGAAGTTCTTTCACGAACTTACCTACGTAAAAAGGGACATCACGCTCCATCACCGGAGTGTAATACGGAGCCATATAGTTCAGCAAACCATATTTCACTTCCTCATTGGGAAGCTTCAGTTTGTAGAGGTTAAACTCTGGATCATAGCCCTTGATAGTGAGGTAACCACTCTGATAAATCATCGGAACCGGATCATCATCATCAGCCCTGTAGCTCATGAGAGAGGCTTCGGAAACCTCAATACCATTCACCAGTTCACGCACATCGAACTCGGAGCGTTGCAGCATCTTCACAAGAAAAGTGGGAGTGCCGGTGGCAAACCAGTAGTAGTTGAACTTCAACTGCCGCAACATATTCAGTACACTGAATGGATTGAACATTCCTTCGGTCTGTTCTTCACAAAAGTGATAACCATCGTACATCGCCTCCATCCGCTCCACTATCGCTTCACAGGAAGTGTTGTTCTTCAACGCCATAGCTTCCAGTTCAGGTGCGAAATTCTGCTCTATCTCGGTGCGGGTCATGCCGCAAAGAGTTTCGTAGGTTTTCTCAAGACTAATATCTATCAGTTGGTTCAGTGTGGAGAAGATGCTCATTTGGGCAAACTTCGTCACGCCGGTGATGAAGACTAATCTCAGATAGGGGTCGGCAGTCTTCAACACACTATAGAAGGCAACAAGAAGGCTACGAAATTGATCCCGCAACTCTTTATCATGCAGGCTTTCGAGCATCGGTTTGTCATACTCGTCAATGAGCACCACAACCTGTTGCCCCGTCTGTTCATAAGCTGCTTTTATCACGTTCATAAAACGAATGGAATAAGTCCAGTCTTTGGCATCACAGCCGTACTGCGACTCCCAATTCAGAAGCTGGCTGTTCATCTGCATTTCCAACCGTTCTACTGAGTCGTATTTCTCAGCATTCAAATCAAGGTGTAATACCGGATGTACCGCCCATTGCTTTTCCAGCTTTTCGATGGCAAGACCTTCGAAAAGTTCCTTCTTCCCCTCAAAGTAAGCTTTTAGCGTGCTAAGCAGCAGACTTTTACCGAAACGGCGGGGACGGGAAAGGAAATAAGGCTTACCGGTAGTTATCAACCGATAAATCAGTGCCGTTTTGTCTACATAAAGATAGCCTTCACGACGCAGGTTTTCAAAGCTCTGTATCCCGATGGGATACTTACGTATATGATTATTGTTTATTTCCATACATCTAAAGTATTATATATTAATTTTATGCAAACCAATATCTGCAAAGATACTGATTTACTTTTAAAACTCAGGAACTTCCTTTTTCTTTTTTAAGCTCTCAATATGTCAAAGAACGCTGTCGGTATTTCTTTTCAAATCCGTCTTTTATCCAATTCCTCCACCCTCTTCCCAGTCGGCAGCCGAAGCCTGTGTCACCACCACCCGGTTGTCATCGTACACCGTCACTTCGAGGTCGAAGTTCTGCTCCATATTGGTGTCCATATCCATGGGCAGCTTACGGAAAAACAGGTAGAGGTCGAGGTCCCGCACCAATTGTTCACCATTACACCAAAGGCTCCACAGCTCGTGCGTACCTACTGTATAGCGAAACGTGACCAACTCGCCGATCACCTCGTTCTCATAGTTCAGCGAAGCGCGTGCTTCGTGGTATGTCACCGTGCGGTCCGGGCGGGGCAGCACACAACTGCCATCACCCGAAGGTACCGTCACCTCCTGTCCGCCGGAGAAGCCGTAGACCGACGGAATGCCTTTCAAGCGCATCCGGTAAACGCCGTCTGCAGGAAGCCGGACTCGCTCCGTGGTCTGCCAACGCACAGTAATCGTGAGCGAGGCGTAAGCCTGGCAGAGGTAAATTCGCCGTCGCTCCGTCATGCCGTCCTTCAGCGTGAAGGTGCCCGTACCGTAGTACAACCGGGAAGTGTTACCCCGATACCCCGGAGGAACGCCTTCGCTGACTGCGCTCAGGGTCATTGTTTCAAGCATATCTCCGGTCTCACCTTCTTCTGCTGCTCCACCGCTTTCCACCTTTTCCGGCGGCGGGTCGGCATCACTCAAATTCCCCCAGAGCACCACTGTATAAGTGCCATCCGGCAACGTACCTTTCCAACCGTTCACTTCATCACCCGTCAGGACAGAGGTCGATACCAACCGCCCCTCCCCGTCGAAGATAAACTGCCTCAGCCGGGAGACGTAGCGAGGAAGCATGTTCTCTACTCCACTACCGGCATACCAGTATTCCAGACGCACATCGTAGGGACAGGGCGAAGGTTCATCACCAAAGCTACAGGCGCCAAACAGCAACGGCAGCAGCAGCCCCCACAAAAGCAGACAAGGGCGAATGGGATGGAAGCCTCGCCGCATCTATCGCTCTCCTCTTTTATCTTGTAGTTCCCGGTCGTTTGCCACCGGAATGCCCTGTAAACGTTGCAGGTTCTGCCGCGCTTTCCGAGGCTCGATGCCCACCGCTTTGCGGAACCATTTCTCCGCCTCACCGGCATGGCCTTCCATCAGTGCCAGCACGCCCAGATTATTCCAGGAACGGGGATCAGACTCAACCCGTTGCAGGTAAGCACGGGCGGACTTCGTATCTCCCGTCAGCATCACTGCGGAAGAGGCGTTGATATTGGCCACCACATCTTCGGGAAAACGATAGGCGGCTATTTCGTATACTTCACGATATTGCTCCGTACCGGGACGGTAGTAGCGGGCGGCAGCATACATCTCCGACAGGCTGAGCCATTCGGGGTGTGTATATATCAGTTGGTAGGCCTCACCCACACTCACGGCACGGATGTTCCAACGCACACTTACTTCGAGACGGCGTAAGCGGGGGAAGAAATGGCGCAGCATGTCCCGGTAAGGGGCGCCGCCCCGGAGCTCCATCAGTTGCTTTTCGCGGCCGTTGAAGATGCCGACATTCCGGATAATGGAGAGGGCGGCATCGGCATAAGGAGGCTGCTCCGACTGTAAAAGCACAGAAAGACCTTCCCAGTCTTCGGCCACACAAGTGGTCTCGATACGCGAACGCGGAATGCCGCAATTTCTGTATATATAAGAGGCAAAGAACCGCGCACGCGAGCCGGCAAGACGCTCGTTGTCGATATAGGTTCCGTCCGGTGATGCGTAACCGCAGACGCGGACATACTCCAGGCTGGAATAGTTGCCTGCAGAAAGCGGAGACAGCAGGCTGTCGAGTTTCTGCAACTCGGCGCGGTTGTTATGATAGTCGGGCGACACATTGTCACTGCCCAAAGGATAATCAATATGAAACACTTCCTTTTCGTCCAGCTTCTTGGCAGGCTCCACCGTAGGTTCAAGGAAGGAAAGCATGGAGACATAAAGCTCGACATCGCGGGCGGAATAAGTTACGAAAGGAGCGACTAACTGAACCCCGGCAGGCTGCACAGGGAGTGGTTGCTGTACCGAAATTGATTGCTGTGCAGAAACAGGGTGTTGTGTAGCAACAGGTTGCCGCACAGGTTCAGGCCGCTGTACAACCACCCGCTCGGAAAACAACCGCCCGCTGATAGTGTCTACACCCAGTAATTGAAGGTCGCAGCAATCTTTCACTTCCTGACGGAGAAGCAATGCGGCATCTCCCATCCATACAGAATAGGGCACGCCTACATGGTAAGAGACGGGGCGCGGTGCAGAGTGACGTTTGCAGAGTTGAATAAGGTAAGGTTTGGCACGGTGCACCTTGCTGTCATCGCCCAGCGCCCATTCGCGACGGTCGAAGCGATAGCGGCGGCGTCCGCTCACCAATACAGGAGGAAGTTCGACACGACCTCCACGGCTGTTTGCCAATATGGGGGTGAGGTGCAGGCAGGTGCGGCTATTGAGCCGTATGGACGACAAATCCATCTTCAAGCTGAGGAACAGGCTGTCGCCCGTCACCTGGGCGTCCGTAAGGCTTACACGGGCTTCCTGCCCCCAAGCATGCAGGATGCTAAAGAAGAGTAACAGTGCGAGGCACTGATACCTCACGTGGAAGGTATATATCGTATTCATCATGGCTGTGAAGTTGTTTTTTTAACGTAAGAAATAGATGAGTGAAATTCCGGCGCGGGTAGGACCGAAATAAGTACGTTTAAACTGCCCTACCCGTTCGCCGCAGTCGCGGCAGAGGTATTTGTCGTATGAGAGTTGGGCATAGCCGCCTCCCACGGTCACTTCCATGCCCCAACGGTCGCCCATGGCCCAATGGTAACCGTAACTGATGCCACCACCGTAAAGGTTGCCGCGGTAGACATACTCTTTCATGCAAGGGATGAAATCAATCTGCCCGATATTGAAATGGGCGTAGTGTCCGTGCAGGCCGATGAAATGACCTTCGAAACGACGACAGAACCAGTAACGGATTTCAGGCTGGGCAAAAGCGAGGTTGAGTTTCATGTCATTGGAAAATTCCCAGGCATTATAACCACCGTCCAGAGCAAGAGTGAAATTACGCCCTAACGAGAATTCAACCCCGGCATTGGGAGTGGTGGTTCCCCAAAACAGCAGGTTGGTGCGCAGTGTGGTACGCTGGGCCTGCAATCCTGAACAAGAGGATGCCAACAACCAAAGAAGGAGAAGAATGCGTTTCATAAGCGTAAAATAGTAGCGTTATCATATTACGGTCCACTGGGGACGTTACTTACCAAGTAACGGCAAACGCACAGCCTCTGCACAGGAAAAAAGAGTTTTTCCACAGAGTTTTTATGAAGAAAGTACAGGTGACAAAGAAAAGAAGTCAATAAAAGAGTGCTCCATGTTTGAAAAGGCAAAAATGGATAGAAGTCTTACGTGTTTTTAGCAAAGAAGCACAAACGCAATATTGTATTTTGTGTGTATTTTATGTATTATTTGTTGCTTATTAAATATTTATTTGTGTTTTTTAGAAAAATATCAGATTTATATTTGGATTAATAAAAGAAAAATATAAACTTTGCAAGCAGAAACTTGCCGTTACTTGGTAAGTAATTCTACCGTAACATCATGTTTTATAAGGAATAAAGTATCCTATACTTCTTCCCTCACATTTCCTTATAGTAGAAATTAGCTTACGGTTTGCCTTATCCACTTTCTCATTTTCGAAGGGCTTCAGATAAGTTTCCGTCACACGTATCGAAGAGTGCCCCAGTGCCTGGCAAATGATTCCGATGGGCATTCCTATATGATAGGCCAATGTAGCCCATGTATGCCTTGCAGTATATGAGCTGATTTTGATGCCGGGTAATAATCGTTTAGCCAATACTCTCAACATTTTATTAAAATTCCGCAGAGCTTTCTGATAGCATCCATACAAGGCATCATCTCCTTCCGGTGCAGTATTCAATATCGGGAAGAGGTAGAGAGAAGTCTCATCTTTGTCCTTAAACTCTTTCAGTAAGGGCAGTGCTTCCCGGGGGATACGCAACGTGATCTGTTTGCCCGTCTTGTGGCGGCGATACGCTATTTTGCCATCTTTCACGTCCCGCTTGCGCAAATGTGCAAGGTCGATGAACGGCATTTCGCGAAACAGGAACATCAGCAGGAAATAGGCCTGCACGCGTTGCAGCTCCTCAGAGAGCACGTCAAGGTCTGCGTGCATCAATCTGCCCATCTGTTCTTCCGTCAGTGCCCGTTTGATCTGTGACTTCACCTTGGTATACACATCATCAAAGAGCCTCGGGTTGTGCTCAGGTGTGCCGGGTGGAGACAGCCGGTTGTACACAGCCTGCAAGGTGCGCATATAGGTAGAAATAGTATTCCAGCTCAGCCGCCTTTGCAACAGCCAATCCTCATACTCTTTCAGCCGCCCGGGAGTAAATACTTCATTCATCGGCATGGCGTCGCCGGAAAATGCCGCAAAGGAATGCAATGTGCTGGTATATGTATGTACCGCCGGGTGCTTCCTGTCATCCTTCAACTCTTCAATAACCTCTGCCATATACAGCGACAGATTCATCCTCCCTTCATCTTTCTCAATCCTTTCTGTTACTTTCTTAATCCTTTCTGTATTCATAACTCTATCCTTTAAAGTTGTACACTACAAAATGAGTCCTGAGAACAGGATTCAAAGGCGTAATGTTTATGAATACAAAGTAAAGAAACCCGTTGGCGGAATTAATTTCTTTCTATAGGGTTATGAATAAAATGTGATAAGGTGATAGGGCGATAAAGTGATAGCGGGATAACGCTCTGTGATATATAGCGCAGCCACTTTATCACCCTATCACCCTACCACCTTATCACTCTTTTATACCTAATCGGATACCTCTCCGCTAAATTATCATTTACCTTCCCTTTAATAAACGCCAAAATATGTAAAACGTCGGAATTTTCCTCTGCAAACACCGTTGTTGTGGGAAATTCGACGGGGAAAATCCTCGCCACCTAAACCTAAACTAAAATATTAGTAAAATGGAAGATGTAAATTTCAGAAAAGGTGATGCCAAAACAGAAGTGTTTGGATCAAACAGAATGTTGCAACCCTCTCCGGTAGAGAAGATCCCTGATGGACCTACCACTCCCGAGATTGCTTATCAGATGGTAAAAGACGAAACTTTCGCTCAAACTCAACCCCGTCTGAACCTGGCCACTTTCGTTACCACTTATATGGACGATTACGCCACCAAGCTGATGAACGAGGCGATCAACATTAACTACATTGACGAAACGGAATATCCCCGTATCGCCGTGATGAACGGAAAATGTATCAACATCGTAGCAAACCTGTGGAACTCTCCGGAAAAGGATACTTGGAAAACAGGTGCGCTGGCCATTGGTTCAAGTGAAGCATGTATGTTGGGCGGCGTGGCAGCTTGGTTGCGTTGGCGTAAAAAACGCCAGGCTCAAGGCAAACCTTTCGATAAACCTAATTTCGTTATCTCAACAGGTTTCCAGGTAGTATGGGAAAAGTTCGCACAGTTGTGGCAGATTGAAATGCGTGAAGTGCCTTTGACCCTTGACAAGACTACTCTTGATCCGGAAGAAGCATTAAAGATGTGTGATGAAAACACCATTTGTATCGTACCTATCCAGGGTGTGACATGGACCGGACTGAACGATGACGTAGAAGCACTGGACAAAGCTCTCGATGCTTACAACGCCAAGACCGGTTACGATATTCCTATCCATGTAGATGCTGCCAGTGGTGGTTTCATCCTACCGTTCCTCTATCCTGAAACGAAATGGGACTTCCGTTTGAAGTGGGTTCTTTCTATCAGTGTCAGCGGACATAAATTCGGTCTCGTTTATCCGGGTCTGGGTTGGGTTTGCTGGAAAGGCAAAGAATATCTGCCCGAAGAAATGTCATTCAGCGTAAACTATCTGGGTGCAAACATTACTCAGGTGGGATTGAACTTCTCCCGTCCTGCTGCTCAAATCCTGGGTCAGTACTACCAATTCATTCGCTTAGGATTCCAGGGATACAAAGAGGTACAGTATAACTCACTGACCATCGCGAAGTATATCCATGATGAAATCGCTAAGATGGAACCGTTCGTCAACTATTCAGAAGAAGTGGTGAACCCGTTGTTCATCTGGTACATGAAACCGGAGTACGCCAAGAATGCTAAATGGACGTTGTACGACCTTCAGGATAAACTGTCGCAACATGGTTGGATGGTACCTGCTTATACCCTGCCTTCTAAACTGGACGACTACGTCGTAATGCGTGTGGTAGTACGCCAGGGCTTCAGCCGCGACATGGCAGACATGTTGCTGGGCGACATCAAGAATGCTATCACTGAACTGGAGAAATTGGATTATCCTACTCCTACCCGCATGGCTCAGGAAAAGAACTTGCCAGTAGAAGCCAAGATGTTCAATCATGGTGGACGCCACCATAAAAAAGCTGTAAAATAATTGAAGTGATAGGGTGATAGAGTGATAAGGTGATTGAGCAATATCACCCTAACACTCTATCGCCTTAACACTCTAGCACTTTATTAACTATGGATAAAAAGATTTCAATCTCTCAACTAAAAGAAGTTGCCCAGGAAGCCTATGAACAGGTAAAGGGTAACACCGGGGGAAAAAATGCCGATTACATCCCCTACCTTGCCAACATCGACAAGAATCTGTTCGGCATCAGCATCTGTCTGATGAACGGACAAACCATTAATATAGGTGACACTGACTACCGTTTCGGTATAGAATCTGTTTCCAAAGTACATACAGCCATCCTTATCCTCCGTCAATACGGAGCACAGAAGGTGCTGGATATGATTGGTGCAGATGCTACAGGATTACCTTTCAACTCAATCATCGCCATCTTGCTGGAGAATGACCACCCTTCTACCCCATTGGTAAATGCAGGTGCCATTTCAGCATGTTCCATGGTTGAACCTGTGGGTGATTCGGATAAGAAATGGGAAGCTATTGTTCAGAATATTACTGATTTGTGTGGTTCAGCTCCACAATTGATTGATGAGCTGTATAAATCGGAAACGGCCACGAACTTCAACAACCGCTCTATTGCATGGTTACTGAAGAACTACAACCGTATCTACGATAATCCGGATATGGCACTCGACCTGTACACTCGTCAATGTTCATTAGGCATCACTGCCGGACAACTGGCGATTGCTGCCGGAACCATCGCCAACAGTGGTGTAAACCCTGTCACCAAGAAAGAAGTGTTTGAAGCTTCATTAGCTCCGAAGATTACTTCCATGATTTCTACCGTAGGTTTCTACGAACATTCAGGCGACTGGATGTACACTGCCGGCATACCTGCCAAGAGCGGTGTAGGTGGTGGAGTTATGTCTGTACTGCCCGGTGTATTCGGCGCAGCTGCATTTGCACCTCCTTTGGACGAAGCAGGGAATTCTGTTAAATCACAGCTCGCCATCAAGTATATCATGAACAAATTAGGTTTGGGCGTGTTCAATGGTGACCGTGTGACTATTGTAGAATAAGACAATCTCTCTTTTTCATAAATAAAAGGCGTCGTCAGTCCGGAGAGGATAGGCGGCGCCTGTACTTTTAAAAGCTACAAAAATGAAGCGCACAACTTACGTACCTCATTCCAGCGTTCTTGTGTGCGCTGATCGGCACGCGCCATTTGCATATTGTAACGGGTCTGCATATTGAGCAACATCTCAGGGTCAAGTCCCAAAGCCGCTTCAAATAGCAAAGCAAGTTCCGTATTAACCGGACGCTTGCCGTTCAGTACCTCATTCAGCTGTGAATACGAAATTCCCATTTGGCGAGCCAAGGCACGCTGCGAAATTTTCCGATATTCAATTTCGTCTTTTAATATCTCACCAGGATGCGTGGGGCAAAACGGGGTGAGTTTATTTGCAAGCATAGTCATACCTTACTTATTTATAATGATTGGACAATTCTATAACATTACATACACTTATGATAGTTTCAGCATCTGCTACAACTCTGACTGTAAATTCTATACGATATTTTGAAGTAACCCGTATAGAAGAAAGGCCTTCCTTATCTCCTATTAAGGTTTCATAATTCAAAGAATTGTGTTTATACAAAGACTCAACACTATTCGATGCAATCAGCGTATCAATACATCTTTTATACCTCTTTATCACATCTGGCTGAAAGCGATGTTTCTTATCACTACATTTACCGGAGACATAAAGTTCTTTAAGATATTCTTTATCAAATGTAACTAACATAAGCGGTCGTTTGTTCGTTACAAAGATAAAGATTTTAATTCAGATGTTCACTAAATAGTGAACAATCTTTCAGGCTTCTTTTCACAACTTCTCATCTTAGCTACATAATCCGGATAATATTATTTAATATCCCCTCCCTGCAACTGCTTATAATATTCTTCTTTCTCCTGATTCCTCTTCTGCACCAGACTCGTCACATACACCGTAAATATCGGGAACATCATCATACCTAATGCTGCCAGCAAAACCGACAGTACACGCCCCGTCACCGTCACAGCAATAATATTGGAACCAACCGTCGTTACATCCATAAACGCCCACCACAAAGCATCTCCATAACCCGTAACTAATGTATTCACCCCATGCTCCATTACATAAAAAGCCAGACTGGAGAAATAAACCGTAGCAAGCAAAGTCGTAAGGTAGGTAACAAACAGGCCGGATGCCTTATTATACGTCAACCACCCCACCACAATGGCCAACGCATAGCCACCGCGCACTAAAGGAATAAAACGCAATAAATAAGTGATTTCCTCGGAAAACGTCCATCCGGCCCAGGAAATAATGCTCTGGTAAGGGATGGCCACCAGAAGAAAAACAAAGTGAGTGGCAAAATAACGTCCTTTATGCTTTGCTAAAAACCACTCCAAAATAAAGTCCAGCAAAAACAGGATGCACACGGCAAACTGAACCTTCATAAATACCGTCTGAGTATAGAAAGGAATACCCTTGAATGTATCTACTGAAATACTAACCACTAAAAACAACGAAAGTAGCAGAATCACAATGTGTAAGACACCATAAATTCCCTTCTCTCGTAATGCAAATTCTGAAAGAGCCATTTTCATAATAATACCTATTATTTATTCTGATTTAATATATTACTGATTTCTGTCTGATTGCCCTAAAACGTCTTGCACAAGGCATTTGTTTAAGTGTTAATTTACCAACTTTCACTTTATCCCCGAAAACAACTCCACCGAGTCGTTGTTATAGAGACTGATTTTAAAACATATTTTTCACCTAAAACCTTAACTTATGGCAAATATTAAACAAACAGTGAAGCTGGGTGTGTTCACCCTCGCAATCATGAATGTAACGGCAGTAGTATCCCTACGTGGACTACCTGCCGAGGCCGTGTACGGAATGAGTTCGGCCTTTTACTATTTATTTGCAGCTATCGTATTCCTTATACCGACATCACTTGTCGCTGCGGAATTGGCTGCGATGTTCCAGGACAAACAAGGTGGTGTGTTCCGCTGGGTAGGAGAAGCCTACGGTAAGCGGCTCGGTTTCCTTGCCATCTGGGTGCAATGGATTGAGAGTACTATCTGGTACCCTACCGTATTGACATTCGGTGCTGTATCCATCGCCTTCATCGGAATGAACGACGCACACGATATGTCGTTGGCAAGTAACAAGTACTATACACTCGCCGTAGTACTCATCATCTACTGGCTCGCCACTTTCATTTCATTGAAAGGTATGGGATGGGTAGGTAAGGTAGCCAAAGTTGGCGGTATGGTTGGTACCATTATCCCGGCAGCCTTGCTGATTATCCTGGGTATCATTTATCTGGCTACAGGCGGACACTCCAATCTGGACTTCCACAGCAGCTTCTTCCCCGATCTGACGAACTTCGACAACGTCGTACTCGCCGCAAGTATCTTCCTCTTTTATGCCGGTATGGAAATGGGCGGTATCCACGTTAAGGATATAGAAAACCCCTCCAAGAATTATCCGAAAGCAGTATTTATCGGTGCAGCTATCACAGTTATCATTTTCGTACTGGGTACTTTCGCACTGGGTGTTATCATCCCGGCTAAGGACATCAGCCTGACACAAAGTTTGCTGGTTGGTTTCGACAATTACTTCCATTACATTCACGCTTCCTGGTTATCACCAATCATCGCTATCGCTCTTGCATTCGGTGTGCTGGCAGGTGTATTGACTTGGGTTGCTGGTCCGTCTAAAGGTATTTTTGCCGTAGGTAAGGCAGGTTACATGCCTCCGTTCTTCCAGAAAACAAATAAACTGGGTGTACAAAAGAACATTCTGTTCGTACAAGGTGGTGCTGTAACAGTATTGAGCCTCTTGTTCGTAGTAATGCCTTCCGTACAGAGTTTCTATCAAATCTTGTCACAGTTGACAGTAGTTCTTTACCTTATCATGTATATGCTGATGTTTACAGGAGCTATTGTATTGCGTTACAAGATGAAGAAGTTGAACCGTCCGTTCCGTATCGGTAAGGATGGTAATGGATTGATGTGGTTCATCGGTGGACTCGGTTTCTGTGGTTCTCTGTTGGCATTCATCCTAAGCTTTATCCCGCCCAGTCAGATCTCAACGGGTAGCAATACAGTTTGGTTCTCCGTATTGATTATCGGTGCCATTGTTGTAGTGGCAGCTCCGTTCATCATTTACGCTTGCAAGAAACCGACTTGGGTTGATCCGAACACTAACTTCGAGCCCTTCCATTGGGAAGAACAACCAAAAGTTGCAGCAAGCGCAGCAACAACCACTGCAACAGCAGCAGGCACAACAAGCACAGCTACGGCAACACCAACTGCAAATCCTACCGTAAATACAACTAGTACAACAAATAATTCCGGTACACCTAAATCATAGGGTCGTAATCGGAAAACATGAAAATGGGACTGTACAGATTGATGTACAGCCCCATTTTTTCATTTTGGATGAGGAATAGATACGCGTTCGTCCGCCTATTCCGCGTCGTCCGCGTATCCATTAATTTATCGCTATACCGACCTCTCCTATACAACAAAAATCGTCCCATGAGATGAATCTTTTCGCCTCACGAGACATTTATTTTTGCCTCATGGTACGGATTTTTTCATCTCATGGGACGAATTTCGTCGTCTCATGAAGCTAAATTCTTATTCCTTTAGCGCATCCCACGCTCTTTTATATCCTTCCGTCAGTTCCTGCATCACTTCAGCAACCGTCTCTATCTGTTTACCGTAAAGCAGTGCAGAAGCCTGACCAATCTCCAGTTCTCCTTCTTCCAAGTCTCCATAGAAAATCCCTTTCTTGGCACGTCCATGAGCCAGAAGGATACGAAGTTCATCTTGTGTAGCCCCCACTGCTTCGGCCGCCTCTACAGCGTCACGGAAATTATTCCGTACCAAACGTACCGGAGCGAGCTTCTTCAACAACAGGCGGGTATCCCCTTCCTGCAAACGCAGGCAATATTCCTTAAAATATTCATGAGCAGAACTTTCTTGAGTCAATGCAAAACGCGTACCTATTTGCACCCCTTCTGCTCCCAGCACCCGGGCAGCAAGCATAGCCTCGCCTGTAGCAATTCCTCCGGCAGCAATCAATGGTAAAGTAGTAGCGGCACGCACAGCAGGTATCAGGCACAAAGTGGTAGTCTCTTCCCTTCCGTTATGCCCGCCGGCTTCGAAGCCTTCGGCAACAACAGCATCCACACCCGCCTCTTCGGCTTTCATCGCAAAGCGGGAAGAGCTGACCACATGCACCACTCTCACTCCCCGTTCTTTCAGCCATCCTGTCCATTTGGCAGGGCTTCCGGCGGAAGTGAAAACTATATTGACTCCTTCCTCTATCACTATCTGCATGATTTCTTCAATCTGCGGATACATTAATGGAATATTGACTCCAAAAGGATTATGTGTAGCAGCATGACATTTACGGATATGCTCACGTAACGTTTCAGGATG
>ENA-USYP01000464-USYP01000464.1-human-gut-metagenome-genome-assembly--contig:-NODE-464-length-39265-cov-10.469787_pt1 | contig 39265 bp, 52 predicted proteins | sample MGYA00250065_ERZ773512 | MGnify/ENA primary metagenome ERZ773512 (study PRJEB29103, sample SAMN06112003) | human gut metagenome | biome: human gut; feature: ankylosing spondylitis patient; material... | reverse complement strand
AAAGGAATTTTCATCAATCCCGTTTCCGCCCAAATAAGAAGCTGCATTATCAACCGCAGCCGCAGATTTTGCAAATGTAAGCACCGGGGACAAGGCGCTCGTAATGATCGGGTGTTTTTTCGCCAGTTCTTCATTACGCCTCGCGTTATCCTCTGTCATACGAGAGGTTAACCCAAGGGAATCCAGATACGAATTAGCGGCCTTTTCTCCTAACTGAGAATGTATATAATTATACGTTTTCAATTCATCCTCAGTTATGTACGCATATCCCTTGTTAGAAAAATTCTGAGCAGGGCTATTCAATAATTGAAGATTAAATGCCGCCTTTTTTTCGGGGTCATTTCCGTGATATGCGTTTATTTGCTGATATGTAGCGTCCTTTATACCAGAAGAATATATAGATTTCTCTGAAAAATCCGGAGCGTTGACAAACTCGTCAGGAGACATCGGTAGCTGAGAAGCTACATTTCGCCCCTTCGAAACTGAAACCATAGCATCCGGCAGAGGCACTTGGTAAGGCTCGGCAACAGGCAATTTCCCTGTAGATGTAGCAGACACCTTCGTGGTTGTCCTGGTTACGCCTTTGGCGGGCTGCTGGGAAGCGAGTTGCAGTGATGAATTCAATGCTTTAAGTTCTTCATTTGATATAGGGACAAACCTTTTGCTTTCTAGGGAATTAAGGCTTTTCAGTTCTTCGTCTGAAATAGGGACAAACGGCATTATACTCACCTAGTTTCATTTATATCTTTGCATAAGCAAATCCAGCACGCCGGCGGATTGCGCCGCCCGGCGCATGGCTAGTTCATCTCCTTGGAAATTATCTATAATATCCTTAACCGCGTCCCATTTGCTTATTTCTCCCCTCTCTACTTTACCGCCCAAGTATACGCCTCTGGATTTGGGCTCGTATTTTATTCCGGAGGAAGCCGAACCACTTGAGCCTGCACCGGAATTAGACGACGGCAAAAGCCCAAGCGTTTGCGCGTATCTCGCAATTTCTTCTGGTGTTGCATCGTTTCCGGCGAACAGTTTCGCCAAGGCTATTTTGTTTTCAAACTCCTGCTGCTTGGCCTTGGCGGTGGCCTGCGCCTGTGCGGTCTGGGCCTCGTACTTTGCCTTGGCAAGAGCGTTTTGCCTGTCAAGCTCCGCCTGCCTGGCCTGTTCATCCCTGGCTAAATCGGCGTTATACATGCTGGTTCCCTGCTGCATAGCGGTGCTATAAGAACTCGCTAAAGCATCGTTGAACCAATTGGACGTATTGCTCAGTACGCCGGCTGCCTGCTGCTGCTTCTGGGCCGCGCCCGCTTCAATAAGCTGGGCAATTTTGTCCTGCAATTCCTGGGTCTTTTTCTGCTGCTCCAGCCGGGCGGCCGCGTCCGCATTGCTGCGTTGTACGGACAAGGCGGTCTGCTGGGTACGGTTCAGGCCGGAATCGGTCAGGCCCATGTTGGCCATGGCTTCCTCCACTTTGCGGCGGCCAACCAGTTCCTGCACGGCATTGGCGTCGAACTGCTTCTGATACGCCTCCGGAAGCTGCTCTATTTGCGTTTGATAGGGCTTGGTGGAGGCGGTCGTAGTGCGGTCAATCGCCGCATTCACACTATCAATAAGCTGCTGATCCGATTGCTTCCGCTGCTCGTGAATTTGGTTTAACGTCCCCTGACCCTTGCCGTATAATTCGTCAACGTATTCCTGTATTGACCTTGCCATTTATCTCACTTCCCCGTATACTTCGTATCGAATAACCATGCCGTCCACCGCCATGGCGCCGGCGCTATCGGCGCGGATTCCAAATCGTCTTATGCGGTTTACATGAGGCGTAACGGCCCACACACGCATATCCCCATCCCCATACATGCCGATTCGGTATGCATCCTCCTGCGTACCGAATTCCGTCACATAAGACAGTGTGATGTACCCATCCGCCACATCGGTGGCGCCAATGTGCAGCTTGCGGACGTTTTTGCGCCGTCCTGGACGGCTGAAATCAAATAGTTTTGTTTGGAGCATGGAGCGAATTTGGGTTTTGGAAAATTGCAAACCATTGTTGTAATCTACCCCGTAATCCTTTCCATCTCCCAGCACGCATACAATTCGATAAACCGTGTCGTTCATGCTTTTCTCTCCGATTAATAAACCGTTATCTCCGGATGAGAAAAAGCGCTTCCAGGTAACCCCGTCAGAAGCTGTACTCCAGATGTACCATGGCATATGCTTTTCTGCGTTTCTGCCAGTGTATGATGTATTGTGTTCGTAACCACTGGAATTGTAGTCCAATAAATACAAGGAGTTGCCAACCTGCAAGACATAATGCCCGGCATAGTCCCCGGAACTGGCATTTTTTAACGCTTCTGAATCATTTAATTTCAGTGATGCTTCTATCATCCCAGACAACTCGCGGACGTTTCTCTCGCTGTAAGGCGTTGAGCTTGTGAGCGTGTATACTTTTCCGTCTGATGTAGCCCACACAAGTCGATTATTGCAAAGCTGAATAGTATGCGGGCAGTCACACCCTATGCATGCGTTGATTTGGAAAATCGGAAACGCCGCCGAACTAGTTTCAACGTCCACAACAGTATTCCCGCTATATACATCCTGCCAATCAAAACTGCCAGACTGATACGTTGAGTAAAATAATTCATGTTCTTTAAATATTACCAGCATATCAGACTGTTTGCCAAAAGCCGTTATTGCCTGCCCGTAATCTCCTATTCTAGAATTGCTGTTTTCTGGAAAATAAAGCGGATTATTTATTGCGCTCCAGCACACTAGATTTGGATTTCTTTTGTCTCCTGCCATGAATAGTCTCGTTCCGCCGTTTATCCCTTTTCCGTCACCGCCAAACCATGTATGAAACCTCATTGCGCATATATCAATTTTCCCCGTTCTATAAGACCAAGCCGTTATTTCTAAGTTGTTTTGGACGGATGGATCCGGGGCAACGTATCTTATCTCACTTTGACCTTGGCCGTTTGCCTTGAAGTAGAAAATCCCGTTCTTCCTGTCTATTTCCGCAACAACGGTGGCGTTATTTTCGTCGGTCATAAAATCGTCTACAGTGTAGTCTCTTTCGTTTGAATACCACTTATCCCACGGTATGTTAAATGTGGTAACTTCCCCGTTATGCTGGGTAAATTTTATGACTATATCTTCTCCGGGATAAGACGATAAATCACCAATTGGGAGCGGGAAGATATTATCTTTCCCATTGGTTGTATAGGTAACTTTAAATGCCCCTGTCAATAAATTGTATCCTTCGTAAAAAGTTCCACTGAATGCAAACGAACCTTTGTCTGTACCTGATACATACCCTTTCCCGTTCAAGGCAACAAGCGGAACATACGGTTCTACTTTAGTAAATACATGTTGGCCGTCGGAATCCGGTTTATATTTGTAAATCTGCCCGCCCGTCATAAATACATACCATGTATCTTTATGGACTACACATTGCGAAATCATTCCGACGGAGTATGTATTCGGAATAGAGGCCAACGCGGATATATCCCCTTTGTCAGAACAAACCCTAATGTCTGCAGAAAACCTCTCAGCGCCACCAGATTCTTCTAGGCAATACTCTGAATCGATTAGCACTGCCGATAAAGAGCCGTCAATATAAGTATCTACATTAAAATAATCAGATTCGCGTCTCAGGTTATAGTAACCGGTATCGGTTCCTATGCGTTCCCCTATATCCACGCATTTCTCGGCATCGGTCATCAACCCAGGTCGCGTCCGGAGGGCTTGGTCTTTCCACCACATATTGCAAATGTCGGTAAGCTGGTTATCCTCCACAAGATGCGGCGCATCCTTGAGGTTTACGCCGCCATCCAGCTTGGGAATAGTCACCATGTACTGCGGGCTTGCCTGCATTTTTGGAATACGCATGTTAATCCTCCCACACATTCGGAAGCGTGTCGACACGTCGCACCGGCGGGCGCTTCACGGCGTTCCGTTTCTGCTGATACAGGCTGGAATAAAACTGCTGATTTTCCCCATCTCCCTCGGACTGCGCCAAAAACATAGCTACGCCGTAGAGCATGGTGCTTTCTACTGCGTACTGAGACAGCGGAATATCGTCGTTGATGTTGGAAAGCGGGATATATGCGTCTTTACGCTCCAACGGCCAAATATCGGCCATTACCTGATTGACGATATTTAACCCGCGACGGAACAATTCGGCCGATTGTGCGCCGTTTACGGCCCCATCTGCACCTGTATATCCCAGCAGGGATATAGCCCGCCGGAACACATCGTTTCCAGTCCGCATTACATCACCCCGATTTCTTGTAGCATGGCCGTCTGCTGCTCCGGCGGCACAGAATCAAACGCTTGGCGGTATTCCGGCGGAAGCCCGTCAATGATGGCTTGCACATCAACGCCCTGCTGTTCAGGCGCTTGCATGGCCGCCTCTTCCTGCGCCCTCTGGGCCTCCTGCATCTCGCGGATAAGCCCGGAAAGATTGGGAACAGAGCCTTTGGGCAGCCGCTCCAGGTACTGCTTAGGCGTGATAATCTGAGAAGCCAAGAGATTGTCTAGGGTGTTCACGCTCTGGATTTCACTCCACAGGGTAGACGCGCCAACGTCAACCTTTACCGAGATAAGCAAATCCCGGTACTTCTCGCCGTCAAACGGCATATACCACACGCCGTTTTCGTCCTCAATTTTCAGGCTGCGCCGCCCGTACATGGTCACCCACATCTCAGCCCACACACGGGCCACGTCTTCCACAAAACTGTAAAACCGATTCTGTACCGTCTGCATAGGCATGGTTGCAGCTTCCCGCACTGCCACAATAGCCGATGTGTTGTCTGGCCGCACGTCACCCAGCGCCGCGTCGTTTGCCCCGGATTGGGTGAGCGTGTTGGAGATAAGGGAAGCGATATTGTTATCGAACGCGGGGGCGAAATTCGGCGGGTTTACATAGCGCACCGCGTTCAGCATATCCTCGGACGTACCGTTGATTTTGATGATTTGGCCGGGGTCGTTGGTGATTGGTTGGTTTACCACGTCCCCGTTGACCAACGTCAAGGGCATACCCAGCATCATCACCGCCCATACGCTGGCTGTCAACATCCGGTTAATGGCAATTTGGTTGGGAATGAGATAGGTAATTTCGCTTTCGCCATAAGCGCAGTTCCGGCGGCGCTCCCAGCGGAAGACGGCCAGAGGGTACAACCGCAGTTTGGTGTCCCACCTGTACCGGATAGTAGCGCCGCGCACGGCCACAGAGGCCATAATCTTGCACGTGCCGTCCTTGGCCCACTCTTTCCAAAATTTCGTCAGCACCGTGGCCTTCCGGCTATCCTCCGGCTCGTCCTCGGCCATGTCGCCAGCCATATACCCGGTATCCCTGTCCGGCTTAATCGCATCAATTTCGGCCTCTGAGCGGCCATTCCGGCGGGCCTCGCGCTGCAAATCCGCAACGCTCTTGCGCTGGGCGATAATGATATAGGGCTGCGCCTGCACGTCATATAGATTCGGGTCGCCGAAATACACGTTTTCAATGTCCAGCACTTCACACGCAATATCTCCCTGAATCGGCGTGGTGCCGGATTCGTCCGCGTACAGCCCTGTACGGATTTTATCGTCCCAATAGGTGTACAGTACACCGGTTCCGGACACATAGGCGTTGCGCAACGCCTGTTCCTTCAGGTCGTCAAATTTTACACGCTCCGCCGTGGTCTTGAAGTAGTCAGACAACGCGGTCATGGTCACGGCCAGCTCTTCTTCCGGCGGAAGGCCCATGGTTTCCTGCGGCGAAATCTGGCCCTGTGCAAAAGCGTCTCGCTCGTCTCTGGCACGATCGCTGATTCCGACAGTATTTGGTACACCTTCCACTGAATAATTGACGGTGACCGGATTGGACGCCACCACGGCCATTTTATAGTCGCCAATGCGCTTGATGACGTTGTGGCGCACCAGGGGCCGGTCGTTGCCGCACCGCGCCCCGTGCCACTGGTCGCCAATATAGAACCGCTCGTTGATTTTCCCTTGTTCGTACAGCCCTTTACGGCCCAAGCCGGATTTAAACGTCCGCCCGGTCTCGTATTCCTCAAATATCTGTTCCGGCTCCCACGGCTTTCTTTTCATGCGTTTTCCTCCGTTCCCCTCCGGCGGTTCATGCGCCACCGGAAAGCATATAGAAGCCGCCGGGCGGTTTCCCACTCGGCGGCTGCGGATTATCGGGTATAGACGTAGATGGTATCCTGGAGAGACTTCTTGACAAACAGGTCGTAGTATAGGCGGTACTGGAACAGGTACGCATCCGCCTTCTGGTTCTGGTCAGGAGAGAAAGTGCGGATACGTTCGGACTTTTTGACCAAGGAAGCGGCTCGCTTCGGCAGTACCAGGATGCCGATTTTCTTTGCGGAAGAAGCCGGGACGAACCCGCCGGGGCGCTGGTCTGCGCCACTGGAGCCGCTTTCGTCGGTCACGCCGTCGTAGAACGTGTATGCCGTCTTCATGCGGTCGTCTGCTACCGGGATAATCGGCACGTCGTTCAGCTTTTTGACTTTGGTATTGATTTCGCCCTTTTTGAAGTCGTCCACCATCAGCTGTCTGGAAAGCTCGGTGGTGTTCATCATCGCCGCCCAAATCTCGCTGTCCACGAAGCAGACCAGCGGCTCGCTGTAGCCCGCAACCGCCTGCACCTTGTTGATGGCCTCGGTAATCATCTTATAGACCTGGGAGGCGGGGGTGCCGGTCACGGTGTGGGATTTCGTGGTGGCCAGCGTGGCCAGCTTGGACAGGACATAGGCGTCCATCTCGGGCACCACTTTGGTGCGGACGAACTCCCCCATCACCTGGCCTGCCAGATTGGCGATGCCGGTCTCGTCGTTGTCCTCCCGGTCAAGCTGGAAGGAACGGCCGCGATCCATGGCCATGGTATAGGATTCGCTTGACACCGTCAGCGCACCGGTGACAAAGCCGTCATCTCGGTCATAGTTGCCGAGGCCCTGCATGTCCACGTCCGGAATCAGTACAGTGCGCGCCCCCACAAATTTACTGCGCAAGGCGTTGTCCGCGAAGAAACTGGTCTGCGCGGACTGGACCAGCGCTTTATCCAGTTCCCCAGTAAGCTTGGATTGAAACTCCAAAGAATTGATAGTGCTTTCCGTAATAGCCATTATGTATTCCTCCTTGTTTTATCCCCACACACCGGCCATCATGGCGTCGATGGTGGGATTTGTGGTTTCGCCCGCGCCCTCGGCCTGGGAGCCAGCGGACACTTTTGCCGCCTGCTCCTGGGTGGCCTTGGCTGCGGACACCCTTTTGCTCTCGGTGCGCTGGTAACGCAGATAGGCATCGGTAAGATTTTTGCCTTTTACTGCCGCCTCCAGCACGGATTTGGGGACAGCGGAAAACTCCGCCAGTTCGGGAAATTCCTGTTGTAGCTCCACAAACTCGTCGGCCAGCCTTTTGGCAAGGTCGGCCTTCTCCTTTTCCTGCGCGGCGGCTGCTTCCTTTTGCGCACTTTCAGCGGCGGTTTGGCGCTTGAGCTTTTCGGCCTCGAAAAGCCGGTTTGCAAGCGCCTCGTTACCGTCGCACTCCGCAAGGATAGATTGATAAAGCTGCTTGTCCTGGCTTTCCGCCAGGGCGTCAATCATTTCGGGCAAAGACTTGCTATTTGCCGCGGCTAAAAACTTGAGTTTGTCCAGCATCGGGACCAGTTCGGAGGCCGGCGTCCCCGTCTGTTCCTCCAGTCTGTCCAGCCTCAAGCCTTTCTGCGCGAGTGCGGCCGCTTCTTCGCGGGTTATCCGCCGTTCCTCGTGGTTGAACTGAATGACAAAAGCGTCGTCTTCCGCCTCTACGGCGTTCTGCTCCGGGGCCTCGGCCGGTGTGGTGCCCTCTGCCTCAGCATTATCCGTCAGTTCGCCGTTTGCTGCACCTTCTGCAGCCACGCTGCCTTCGGGTTGATCCTGTGGTGCGGTGTCAACCCCCTGCATGGGTGTATTATCTTCCATTGGTCATTCTCCTCCCGCCCATGGTGAGGGCGTTTATTCCGTCGGCTCCTGTGCGGTGCCGTCGTAGGTTAAAAAATTGGCCCATTCGCGCCGGAGTTTTTCGGCGGCTTGCTTATCAATATCGCTGACAGGCTCCTGGTTGCCCGTATTTGGCTTTTTACGGACGGGGCCATCTCTTTTTCTGCCTAGCAGAATGCCACCTAAAAACGCCGCCAGAACCCATCCAGCGGCGGCTATAATCCATATCACACATCCCATCCCCCTTGCACGTCTTTTGGAATAATTCCCGTTGGCGCATAGCCGCGCGCTTTCGGCTGGGCTTCTGCCCATGGGCGGATTTCGCTTTCCAGGCCGTAGCGAAGCGCATCCAAGCAATGATTAAAAGTGTCAATCGGTTTATTGATATACTCCCCGGATTTCTTATCCTTCTGCCATGTGTAGTTTTCAAATTCTTCAATGGCGTGTCGGCATCGTTCATCAACAATGATTTCCTGCTGATTCAGCCACTGAATCCCATGCAAGACGCTATCTGCGCCCTTTCTGGACGGCCGAATACGCGGAACACCCAGCAGACGGATTTCGTCTATACTTTTCTGTTCCGCGCAGTCTGCAATGATTCGTTCCTTGGCCAACCCTAAAGATTTTATCGTTGATGCTATCTTGTCGTTAAGCATCCCTTCGCCCTTGTATTCTCCAATAATAAAGACCTTGTGCTTGTGGCCGTCATACCATCCCCAGACAAGCGCAGAAGGGTCATTGATGTAGCCGAAATCTAATCCGCAAAAGAACTTAGCCCCTGCATACTCCGCCGCCGCAATTAGCCGCTTGGTCACACATGGATATACCAGTCTGTCCAGCGTTGCAAACTCGCCCAAGGCGTAAATGCGATAATAGGCCGGGTTGCGCCGCTGCATGTCCTCCAGCATAGCGCAATAGTCTGCGGTAAGAAAGCGATTGTCCTTGTATGTGGTTTGTATAATGCTGGCGTTGTCGGGCTTTTTAACATAAAAATACCCGTATACCCAATTGGCCTTGGATACCGGGTTAAACATAAGATATATCTGCGGGTCTGGCTCCGGCGGACGAAGCCGCAAATCCAATTGAAGAAAATCTTCTTCCGTTAGTTCCGTGGCTTCTTCGATGATTATGTCCGTAATTCCAGTGACGGATTTGATTTTCTCCGGGTTATCCATACCTTTGAATATGAACATGGAGCCGTTATGCAAGGTTATTTGATAATCGGAACGATTGACCTTAGCCGCACCAAGGAATCCGCTGGCTGATAAAAGGTCTAGCATCAACTGAAATATAGAATGTTTCAGAGTAACGCCTACTTTCCGAACCACAAGTACCTTGCGCCGCCGATTTAGGGCTTTTAGTAGCATCTTCTGGCACGCACCGTAACTTTTTCCGCTGCCGGCGCCGCCGTAGTATACCTCCAGGCGGCGGGAGTAATCGTCTATATGGTCATACACCCAAGAATTGAAGGCGTCGGGATTAAGTTGTCTCATTTAAACCATCCACTGTCTTCACTCGCTCGGCCACCCGCACTGCGCTCGCGGACATCGAAATAAAGCCGCATGGCCTGCACGTCTCCGGCCGAGCATTTTTTAATAAGGGCTTTCCAAACCGTGGCAAGTTCACTGTCTGCGAATTTATCAATTAAATCCGCTAGGTATTCCCTGAACTTTTCTTGCCCCATCCAGTCGTAAAAGGTGGTGCGGGCTACGCCTATTCCGTCGCATAGTTCCGTTATCGTCCCAGTAAATCCCGGATCCGCAAGCTTTTGCGCCATGCGTATCTGTTTTGGTTTTAACGTGAATTTGTCCGGTTTTGTAGCCATTTCCACCACCTCCCTTACCTTATGTATCCCCAAGCCCACCCTCCGGACGCTGTGCCGGCCTCGTCGTAAAAATAAGAACGCCGCCGGGTGATCAATCCGGCAGCGCTCTTTGCTATCTTCCACAATACCAGTTTACTTCAGCAGGGGCGGACATACAAGGACATTTACCGCCAAAGCATGAAGTCTGCGCGTGTGCCTCGCGCTATATCCTATACAGTCTGCGGTTTCCTCGATAGTTTTACCGTCTATGTAGATATTGCGCAAGACGTCGCGTAGTTTATCATCCGGTATTCCGATAATGCAAGACTCTATTTCACGCCTAAGGTTTACTTTACGGTCTATCTCACGGTCGAGCTCCGCGTCAATGTCCGCAATGTGTTGCACGGCATCCAACACCCTATCGCTAACGCCACCAAGATGCGGCATGCCCGACAATACGGGGGATACACTGACGGCCAGCGCCATCCATCTGTCTCTTTCAACAATCATTCTATTGATTTGGGCCTCTAGCGTCAGATACTGCCCCAGATACTGCTTCTTTTCCTTGCTTGTCACCAGCCGCCCTCCTTTCCGCCTCCCGTTTAGCGCGCATCTGCGCATGATACGCCTTGCACACAGTCCGGTTGTGCTGCACCGTATCGGCCACATAATCCCGCTTTTCCGGTTTCATGCACGGTGTTACGCACAGCCCGTCCGCGTTTGCCCATTGGCAGTGTGCACGCATACATTGTCTATAGCCTGCCTTTTTTAGCTTAACCGCTCTTAGCGGCCTTACCACCTCCGCCCAAGCAGGTTTAAACCAGTCCCAAAACTTTTTACAGGTGTCGCTTTTAGACGTACACCGTTTGCCCCTGCCGCAACTTGCGCATGGGCTATCCGGCAATCGCATAATCATCGTCTCCCGTCCTTAAAACACGCCCCAAAAAACAACCCCACGCATGCCCCGGCAGATGCTGCAAGCAGCAGATACACGATGCCCAGTATGGGCGATATGCAGATGCTCATGGCGTGGCCTCCCTGCTAATTTTCTCGCCGAAACTACAGTAGTCATCCGGCTTAACATAAGGTTCCTTCACGCCGCGGCCGTCGCCCGTTGGAATCCATTTTGGGTTTGCGCATATCAGCACCCGCGGGTCGGTTGGAAACGGCTCCGCGTATTTGCAGCATGCACAGCGGACTATGCTTATAATGTCATGTTCCATCGCCAAGCACCTCCAATAGTTTCACGGCCTGGTCGTATGTAATATTGTCAGTTTTGACAAAGGAGGCTCTGTACGCCGCCTTGCGAATAACCTCTCTCTGCCGGATAGCTTCAAGTGCTTCCGCCGTGGCCTCTTCCAGGTGCGTTCCTCCGTGATTGCGCGGCCATCCATTTTGGTTGTAATAATCGCAGCCCACTTTGATTCTGCCGGTTGGAGTTACCTTGTCGACGGTTTTCACGATGTCATCGCTATATATCCCCCTGTAGCAAACAATCACCTTATCCCCGGCTTTTAGGTTTTTAATCCAGTCGTTATTCATCACTTTTGCCCCTCCTCTGCCGGCTGGTTCAGCCAGTACGTCGTAGCCTCTATGGCCTCTTCCTCTGTCTCATAGTTTTCTCCATCCGCCGCGATAAACGGCGCGTAGGCATCACAGTAGTCATACCGGGTCATATGCGGCGCTAACGCTTCCGGGCTGGCCGTGATGCGTTCGAAATTGGTTTCTTCATAATTTTTGCATTCTTTCCCTACACATTTAACCGTAAACCGTTTCAAGCACTTTGCCCCTTTGGGACTGTTTGGGTCTATTTTGCACTTACCCATCCTGCACCTCCGGTTTCCGCCTGTAGGCAAGCCAACCCACTGCGTGCAACCCGTGTTCGCCGTTTCCCTTCATGCCGTAGTAGGTCGCATCCCATAACCCGTCGTTTTTGTCTACGCAATCGGCACCCTGTGCTTTTTCTTCTCGGTTTGACCAAACACTAACTAGGCACCAGTTCTCATTCCCGAGGCCGTCAACGCACCACACCGGCTCCCCGTCCATCTTACGCAGTTCCTCCGCCGTCAGAGGACCATTACTTTGCTGTTGGGCGCGTAGGGTGGCAAGTACTAATTCGTTAATAGCTTTCGCCCTCAACGTAGGAGGGCTGAAATCCTGTGGGAAAATTGTATGCTCGAAACACTTAATAGCGTCTTCAATCGTGACGTTCGTCGCTTCTTCAATCGTCATCTTCGTCCGTCTCCTTTCACGTCAGCGCAGCCAAAGCGGCACCAGGTCAAGTCTGGGCTTCCCGTCGTCGTATTTTAATCCGTTCATAGATTTGTCCTTTCTGGTCACCATTTACGGTGTCCTGCACCACTTGATTTTTGGTGATACGTCAATATTTTTGCGTCCGGCCCTGCAATCCTTTCCACCGGACGTGCGTGACACCTCAAACCATCCGTCCGCTTGATATATAGTCCCCTCATGTCCCGCGCCGGTGGACGAATACGCAACCAGCCCTTTGATTTGCGGATAATGCTTGCGGATATATTTTCTCGCCATTGCCAACGCCCGGCTTTCCGTATATGGCTCCGTGTCGTCTACGCAGTACATCCGCGTTAGACACAATACATTTCGTTGATCCTGCTTTGGGCTGGGATTTCTGCCCCACATCATTCCGCCAATACGCTGACTTGTATCATCCTGGATTTCCATCCGGATTATTGCTCCTGCTGGCGCAGAGTGCAAATAATGATGTTCTGCTATCCATTTATCAAGCTCTTTGCTGTGCACAATGTTAATTTTCATCTTTTCCTCCATTTCTGTAGGATACCGGTATCCTCTCCTACCGGCAGCTACCCCGGCGGGTTTATCGCAATGATTCAATATCAGCTATCGCCTGGAATATCGGGTAAAACTGCGCCGGGACTACGGCGTTGCCTAGGCATTTAAGTCTGTCCACCCGGTGGGGAACCCCATTAGCCACTCGACCCACGTCGGGTTCAGCTGGCCGCCAACATCCGTGCGCAAGCTCCGGCTGTTTCCGCCGCCGGTCGTCCCTGTGCTGTCCGCCGCTGTTGGCGTGGCCCACATCTGGACCAACCGTGCAAGCCCCACCGATCCGTCCGCTCCGTTCTGGTTCACTTTTCGGATAGTTCCGTTCTTTGTCGTGCGGAATTTGTCCCCTTTCCCGATTATTGCACCTGGTCCCGAATCCTGCGCCGTCACGGTAGGCAACAATACATACCCTGTCTCTCCGGTGCGGGGCATCGACGGCACAAGCCGGAACAACAAACGCTTGGCAGGTGTACCCGATGCTTTCCAAGTCAGAAAGCACTTGGTCGATCGCCATACTGATGATTCCAGCAATATTCTCACCAACAACCCAAGCGGGCCGGAGTTCTTCGATAACACGCAACATTTCCGGCCAGAGGAAACGGTCATCTTCCTTGCCTCTTCGCTTCCCGGCGACAGAAAACGGCTGGCAGGGGAATCCGCCTGAAATAACGTCAACTGTTCGCATGCCTGTTCTTTCGTAAAAGTCGCCTCCCGTCAACGTCCGTATATCTCGCCAGCGCGGGACATCCGGCCAGTGCTTTTCAAGCACCTTTGTGGGATAGTCGGCCCATTCGCACTGTCCCACCGTGCAGAATCCCGCCCGCTCCGCCGCCAAATCCAGGCCGCCGATGCCGCTGAACAGCGACAGGTGCGTTAGTTCACCCACGCCGCTTCACCCGCTTCTTCCGTTTGGATTTGCTTCTGTCTTTTCCTTGGTCTACGCTTTTTATCTGCCGCTTCCAGTAGGCGCGGGTTGGTTGTTTATTCATACAATCTCCTCCACGGTGATTTCCGTCCGCTTATCTGCCCCATCCACGCGCCGAAGCACTAAATCTATCTTGCCAAAGCTATCGTCCTCAATAATTCCAGCCTTGACCAGTCCGTCAAGTATCATCTTTCCGCTGTAGTTGTCCGGGTCTCTCCGTCGGTTATCGCCGAAACAGTAAGCCAGCGTCACAACGGAATGCGCGATAGGTTTTTTAGGCGCTGGCTTGCAGTATGCCTTAACCAGCATAGCCCACGTCTTTTTCTGTGCCTGATACTCCCGGAAATTGGTACGCCCGATAAACTGGTTATTGCTTGGCGGCACGTGCGGGATTATGTAGTGGTACGTCAAAATGGGTCGACTTGGAATATGACCGTTATAATCCATCATCCCACCGACTCCATAAATGAGCTATATGCAGATATGTATTCCCACTTTTGGCTGTACCTTTGATACTTGCTTGTTGTTTCCCCGACACTTATTTGTGTATTTGTAGCAACCACTTTGCTGGGAACTACCAGTGTATCCACTTCGATTCCATCCCCGCCAATCATCCGCAACACATAAATATCGCATGTGCAAAAAGGCTTTTCGAGGTTGAACGAATAGAAATTGCCTCCCGTGCCATGATATAGGCGGCTCGCCTTTACATCCACCTTTACACTGTCATTCACAAGCAAATCATACGGAAAATTTTGCGGCATCCGGCGCACTTCGTACCCCATCGACACAAGGCGCTCCATTATGATTTTTTCGTGGCTTTTCCCAAATGTGGTTTCACACTCCTTTATCGGCAATCGCATTTTCTCTGCAAGCGCATACCAACCGCCCTTGCGACGGGTAATGGCGTTGGTTAGCGACGTGTCCCCACAGTATTGCTCGACCTCTTTTCGTGTTGGCATCCTGTCTAGATGGCTAAACTTGACTATCTCAATAATTTTCTCTGTGATTTCTTCATCGGTCCATCTGGTCCCGTGAGTGTATCCCATTCCACTTCCTCCTAAAAAGGCAACGAATCCGAATCTTCAATTTCCTCAAAATCGCCCGCATTGGCGGTGGAAAAAGCAGGGGGCGTTTCGCTGTACTGGGGAATCTGGGAATCATACCGGGAGCCGCCGGACGGCGCTCCGCCTGCATTTTTGGATTCAGCAAAGAAAGCGTTGTCGATAACCACCTCAAAGGCCGTGCGTTTGTTGCCATCCTTATCGGTGTAGTTCCTGGACTGCAGCGAGCCCTGCAGCGCGATGCGCTGTCCCTTGTGGAAATACCGGCAGATGAACTCGGCAGTCTGCCGCCAGGCGACGCAGTTGATGAAATCCGCCTGACGCTGCTCCGAACCCTTGGGCTGGAATGCCCGGTCGACAGCGACGCTGAAGCTGGTCACGGCTGTATCCGTCTGGGTACGGCGCAGTTCCGGGTCAGTGGTAAGCCGTCCGAGTAAGCATATAATGTTCATGGCGTTCAACCTTTCAATCTGTAGTTTCTGGATTCGTCCCTGCTGATAAAAACGTTGTGGTCTTTTGCCCTGTGGAAAATTCTGCTTCCAACCGCTTCATCCACACGCAAGATTTCGTCCACGGTCATTTCGCACGAAAAAATGGTTATGGAATCATTGCGGCAATACCGATAATTTATCAGCTCAAAAGCCACATTGACATCGCCCTGCGTCGGCGTTGCTCCTGACGCTGTTTTGAATAAATCGTCTACGTATAGGATATCTACCTCTTTCAGCGGGCGGATTAAGCGATCGTATTCCCTTTCATCGTTCACGCACGATTTCAACTTTACAACCTCATCACGCCACAACATATATCTGGCGGACATGCCGGTTTTCATCAGTTCCCCGACAGCGGCCGTGCAAAGGTGCGTTTTGCCTGAGCCGACCTGTCCGCACACCAAGAGCCATCCGGATGGATTTTTCGCATAGTCCAGAACTTTTTCCTTGGCTTTCCCTTGCCATGGTTCATTGACTATAAAGGAATCAAACGTGTAAGCGTCCAACGTACCGGCCAATCCACTCCTGTGAACCCGTTCAAGGTTTTCTCTGGCAACCATGCACTCACATGGTCTACACACGATTTCACTACCCTTTAGGTAATAAACAAGACCCTTGTCATTACACACATCACAGTGTTCTCCGGGCAATCCGCCAGCCTCCGCGTTCATGGCAGCGCATCTAGCTTTTTCGTATTCCTCAGACGACATCTCCGTAACCGGGGGCAGCCACTCCGGAAGCTTTATCCCTAGTTCCATTTTGCGAATTTCTCTCCCTCCGCTCCCAATTTCTAACCGTGGCCTTCCAGTCTTTCATTTTAGACTTTCCGATCATCCAGCCTTTGCTATCGTAATAGTCGACGAAGTATGCCGGGTCAATTCCGTTCCCCCTTTCCCGGCAATAGGCACACACTTCTTCTACCGTCGGTTTTCGGAAACGCCCCATACTATTGTTGTTATTTATATCTGGTTTACTATCTGGTTTACTATCTGGTATAGGTGTGCCCGTTTGGTCACTTCCATGTGCCCGTTTGGTCACTTCCATGTGCCCATTTGGTTCATCGTCGCTACCATTTAGCTCACAAGGATCATGCGGCCATTCTCCGGTTTGATAATACCGTATAATATCCTCCGAAAGCGCATACCATTGGGTTCTGTCGAACGGCTTTGTATTGTAATTTCCGATGTATATCGCGCCGCCACCAGATAGATTTTCGATTATCCTTCGAACCTGTTTCTTAGTCCAAAACTTATACATTTTAGCGTAGGCATCCATAGTGTTGTACGTCCAAAACTTTCCGTCCCGATATTGGTGCCCGTTAGCAATGTTTTTTGATATCCAAAAATACAGGTTGTGGATGAACACCGCCTCATCAACGCCGTAAAGTTCCGCAATCCGGCTGTCAAAGCTGTATACCATCGTCACCCCTCGCAATCTGCGACACGGCGAGAACATCCTTGGCAAACTCGCGGAATCTCTCGGGATTCATGCTTATGCGTCCGTCTTCGAAGACTACGGTTACGCCCCCCCTGGACAGTTCAAACGAAGCGCTTGCGCCTGAGAACGTCTTGCAAACCAGTTTAAGCCGTTCGATGTTCACCGCCTCTGGCTTTTTGATTTCTGCCGGGTTTTCATCCTTTCGATTTGCCCGACGAATGCCGCTTTTCCCTATGTATTTGATGACCGTGGGGTAACAGCATTCCAGCTGTTCGGCAATTTCCGTGTTGCTGTACCCCTGTTCTCGCAGGCGCAGCATTTCCTCACGGGTTACCTCTTCGGATAGCCTCTTTCTCATTTTTCCTCCTGTAGCTGCACCAGTCGGTGGAGCATTGTTCTCTGTGGTACTTGCAGGCCATACAATGGCGCATGCATACCGCCTGATGGTCAAACGCCTTGCAGTGAACAACGCTATGGCCCGACGGTGTTTCGCCTATTTTCTTGCAAATCGGGCAACTCACGAGCGCCACTCTCGTTCTATTTGGTTCTCTAGTAATCGGATTTGCAGTTTGTAAATGTTAATTGCTTCCAAGGCGGATTTGTAATTTACCTCGGCGCAATCGCGCTTGAAGCGAAGATCCGCTATTTCGGCGGATCCTCGACATAGGTCGGAAATAACGGTCACGGGTGTTCCTTTATCCCTCTCGATTAGGATTTTTTTAGACAACGCCACTCGGTAGTCATGTTCAGCCTTGGCGCGTTCTCTCCCTCTTGCTCCAAGTTGCCTTAAAGCGCTATCCACAAGCGATACTTTGGCCGAAAGCTCACTCATAAGGTCTTGCCCGCTCATAGATAATTCCTCCCTATAAGGCGCATAAAATCTTCCCGTGTATGGGTTTCCTCGTACTTTTCCTGACATTCGCGCTTTAGTTGTAAATCAAAAGCTCTGTCGAAGTGCACGCCTCTATCGCTCCCGTTATGCAGGTCAGCGCGAAGCCATACCCAAAACCCGTTTCTGTCGGATACAGAACGGAGGCCGTTACCAAAGAAAATGTGATGCTTGTGTAATCCGGCTGTAGCACCGGACACATAGCACTCTTTATTCTTTTGCAGAATTGATTTCACTGGCCGTCGCCTCCTTCAAAGCTTTTTCGGCCGCTTTTATGCATGACGTGCACAGCATTCTCCCATACCGCCGCTCTGAATATGCTTCGATTTCACGGGGTGTCCACAATTCTCCGTTTTTCTTACGAATCCCAACAATTGCACTTCCGCAGTCTGCGCACGGGGCTGGCTCTGCGCTGTCCGGCAAATCTTCCCCGGCGTAAATATACAGGCCCAACCCGTGCCGGGCAATGGCTTTAGTAAGCGAACGCTGAATAGCCTTATTGACCTCTGTGCTCGTTACGTCGTTAACAGGTATGGATTGGTTGCGGTTGTTCATCACCGGCAGATATTCGATATGCTCCAGCCCATTCACCGTAACGCCGGTTTTTACCCAGCAGGTTTTACCGTCAGTGTGATAAAACCGGCCATTTCCATCCTCGTAGATGGTATATAGCGCATCTGGGTGCCTTTTTTTCAATTCCCCCCAGGCCCAAGCCCATGACAAATATGTAAGGCCGTTTTTGCTCTCGGTTTTTCCTGAAACATCTATGCTGTTCAGCTCACTGAAATAGTTATCCATATTGCCTCTCCTTACAAAAGACGGCGGCGTTTTTCGATACAATCCGGACACACCATAACGCCGCAAAAATCATAATATTCATCCTCGAATATTGGTTCCCCGCACCAGCCGCATATATAGTCAGGTTTTGCTTCCGGCCCCTCCGGGCACCCCGGCAGGTGCGGCCACGAATGGCACTCCTTGCACATTTTCGCTAGCCTCCAGTTCTTTGCAACGCTCAAACCAGTAGCTGCTGGTTTCTCTGGCCTGCCTAAGCTGCTCCCGGACATCATCCAATTCCATGATTACGTCCGCCAGCTTATTCAAAATCTCGGAGCGTTTCCGTTTCATTTGACAAATCTCCTTTTCCCCTGTATAATCAGGGTGTTGTATTATTTTTCTGCGTTGTCGCCGTCAGTGTTTGCGCCACTGGCGGCGACTTTCTTTTCATAGCGTCGATTGATGGTTTTAATCCAGTCTGTCATACCGTCTGTGATTCCGGAATACCCAAGAAACCTCAGCTTGCCTAGAAGGCCGCTTGCAAGCTCTATTTTGATGGACGCAGCTACCTTACAGGTATCTTTTATCCCTTCCGGCTTCTTCGCCTTGGAAGGCCGTACAAACTCAAATGTGATATCCTCGATATCAACCATCTCCAGCAGTTCCACGCCGTAAAGCTCACACATGGCGGCCGCCGTCGGCGGGGTGGGTAAGCATTTGCCGCTTTCCATTCTGGATAGTTGCGGCGCATCAATTTTTATCCCGGTCCGTTTGCTTAGCTCCTGAGCAACTGCCGGCTGTTCAAGATTCGCGGCTCTTCTCGCTTCCTTAAATCGTATCACTTTGTTCCTCCTCTCTGCCGCCTTGACGTGTTCCAGCACGTCCGGCGGCTTTCTTTATGCCCCCGGCTACCCCGCACAACGCTAAACCAGTCCCGCCCATCAGAAGAATCGGCACCGGCTCCCACTCGGTGGCGCAGGCGGCCAAGCAAACTAGGCCAATGCCCACAGTCAGCAGGATGCCGCGTAGAATTTGCATTATGTAGCCTCCTTCAAAGCGTCTAATATTCGCATCAACACCAGCGGAACGCTCAGCGGTATTTCTCCGCGCCGGTATTTAATAAGCAGCCGCCGGTTGATTGTATATGTCCATCGGTTTTTGCTTTGCTGTTTGGCCGCACCGAACGGGCAATCGCCGTCCTGGCACCAGAGCCTTATGTATTGCGCTGTCGGATCGCCGCCAAGGAACGCGGACGCTTCGTCGGGGCGGACCTTTGGCAGAGACAATAATTCATCTTCGGTCAATTTGATTCACCTCCTATTACAATCCACGCTGCGGGCGGATTTTATATGCGCCTTTCTGCTGGTTTATCCAGCAATCCACGCCCAAAACGGCAACGGCGGATTGTATTGGCGGTATGCCGGTACGTCATCCGGGGCAACAAACACGACCACATACTCCCCGTAGCTATACGGTTCCGCCCGGACTTCGGCGACGCCTCCGTCAGATGTCGTATACGATCGTGCCCAGGTATCTGATCCGCACAGTATTTTAGTCGCTTGCCGTTCTGTGCTGATGTCTACCCCTTGGTCACACAGCCACCGGATAAGCGGCGCATCTTTATGCGCGTAATACACTTCTCGCCTGTACTGTGGCTTAGGCGGGCAACTAGACAGATATGATTCGTACCCGGTCATTTACATTAGCCTCCCTTCGGCCGCCCGCTCTCCCGCGGGCGGCTTTTTATGCTCTGACCTTGGCCAGCGTAGCAACGATGCCTTCATCTTCGTACACCAGGTTAAGAACCCGCCATTTTCCGCTGGAAAGCAGTTCGTTGATTTCAGCCTCACCGTGAACCGTGCGCAATTCACGGATGTTCTCTAGATTCATGTTTTAACCTCCATTTATTGCCTTTTATTCTGTCGCGTGGTAAAATTGTCGAAGAAAGGGGGTGAAATTTATGGCTAATTCAAAAATCGTTACCTATGATTTGCGTGCTCCTGGAAAAAACTACAACGGTCTGTACGAAAAAATAAAGTCCTATACAGCATGGGCGCATATCCAGGAATCCGTATGGTATATTTCCACTCCGGATAGTTGCGTCAGCGTACGAGACCACTTGAAAACAGAAATCGACAGCAACGATTCACTGTTTGTAGCAGAACTGACAGGCAGCGCGGCATGGACAGGGTTAAACGATAAGACAGGCGCATATCTAAAAGAGCATCTATAATTCCTGCGAGCAGCACATGGATTCGTTCGTGTGCTGTTTCTTTATCCGGATTTCCGTAACGTTTTCGTCCAGGCACGCCTTGATGACCTTTGCTATTTCATCGGCAGAACCAACGGTTTCAAAATTTTTCCCGTAATTCTCGGCATCAACTGATATATTCACCCTCACTCTTTTCACCTCCTCCGCCCTATCACGAGCTTTTCCAATTTGTGTGCATTTCCCACATCATGGGATAAGTCCTCTTTATCGGACACCTCCTTTGATAGCCTTTGATTATCATCTCGACAAGGAGTGATAATTTTGGGAAAAAGAATTACCCGTGTACCGTCAGTCTGGATTGTTCAAAGGATTCAATATCCTCTTGCCGGATTCGGTAGTCCCGTCCCAACTTGATGGCGGTCAACTTTTTCTTGCGGATCCAGTCCCAGACAGTTAGAACTTTGACGCCATACCGCTGCGCCACCTGCTCGCACGTGTACATTTCGGACATACTACACCTCCTCTCTTTGTGCACCTTGTTAGTTGTGTTTACTTCGGTTTTGTGATATTATGAATTTACGAGGTTCACAATTCACAAACCAGTGCTAGCTATGTTTTACGAGGTACATTCATAATATAGCACGGTTTTTCGAGTGTGTCAATCAATTTTTAGCTCTATTATCCGAGCTATAGCATAATTGGATAAACACACAAAGGTAGGTGCAATATTATGTATGAAATATTCGAAAAGCTTTTAATGGAGCGCGGTGTGACCGCTTATAAAGTGGCAAAGGCAACCGGCATTTCTACAGGATCGATGACAGACTGGAAAAAAGGCAGAAGTGCGCCAAAAGTAGACAAGCTTCAAAAAATCGCTGACTACTTCGGCGTATCCGTAGACTATCTCCTTGGCAACGAACCTAAAGAAAAAACGCCCGCCGAAGCGGACGTTACCTTTGACGATTTCACCTATGCCATGTATGGCGAGGCCAAGGAACTCACGGACGAAGATAAAAATATGCTGCTGGAAATGGCGCGTATGTTAAAGAAACGGCAGCAGGAAGGGAAATAGGCTGCTGCCCATGAATATTGACGCTCTCATCTCTCTGTATAACGAATTGCAGAGAGATGGCATTCTTGTCTTTGAGTGTTCCCAAAAATCAACTAAAGCTGTAACAATTAGGAATCAACTCGGGTGCGGTATTTTTATTGATACCAATCATATCGAAACCGTAGCCGAAGAACTCAGCGTCCTGGCCCATGAATACGGCCACTGTGCCACCGGGGCAACCCATGCTGTATGTAGCCCGCTTGACTTGATAGAAAAGCACGAATACAAAGCGGACAAGTTTGCATCACACAGGATTCTAGACCCAGCGGAAATGAAGATGGCCATATCTGAAGGCTACACCGAAGTCTGGCAACTGGCCGAGCGGTTCGGCGTCACCGAAGATTTTATCCGCCGGGCGGATTATATTTATAGGTGTGAGGGGCTCATATGAAATGCATATAAGAATGTCTGGATTGTTATATAAAGGAAGTGTTTGATGTGGGGTTTTTGCTCAACAGAAAAATGAAGAAAACGCTAGAGTTTGCATTTTATTCTCATCTTGAAATTTTTAAAACTGATTTATTGGCATTAGTCAATTCCGATTGTCTAACAGAGGATACCTTTATTACCGCTAAAAGAAAATACACTCAATCGGTTTTGGACTACATGATGAACTCAATTGAAAACGTAGGAGCTTCATCGCATATCAGAAAAATACAAATTCTTCATGACCCCAGCGCGTGTGGGTTTGATTTTGAATGGGGAGAACTGAATCCAGGGCTGGTATATGCATGTGTTTATTTCGTTTTAACTGGCAAACAAGCGGAAACTGCACCCTGCATTTATTTTAATCATTTTGTTGCAGCCATTATTGATAACGCATTACAAGAATTAGATAAACAAGTATAAAAGACCGCCCAGGACTGGTACTCCTGAGCGGCAGGCGTGAATAGAATCCACAGGGCGTGAATTTTCTCCACAACTATATTATACGGAATTGTCATAATTTGTCAATTCCTGTGCGGAGGAGTAGAAATGAGTATAGGCAAAAGCAGCGGAGATACCATAGCCGATATAAAGGATATGGTAGCCAAGTACCAAAGTATCAAGCAGAGCGAAACAGAAGCAAATGAACCCATAGAGAGCAAAATTGCAGAGGATACCGGGGCGCAAGAAGAATTTAATTCAAATTCACAGGACATCTCTGAAGCACAAATGTATTTAAACTGGCTTAGGCGGCAAAAAATCAAATCAGTTGTGACGACTATATTTAGCATAATTGGAATTATATCCGGGCTAATTGGAACTATATTCTTTTTTTCGGGGAACCGTAGTATTACATACATATGTGCGGCTATCACATTATTGGACAGCTTTATTCAGGTGACTATTGGCGAACAGAAAAATTTTGCAACAGAATTAGTCACTGTTATTATTGGGCTGATCGTTGGCTTAATTACAAATATAGGCATAGCTGACGGAATATCCATATCACTATGTATTGGCTGTTTAGCTCTCGCAATCTTAGGTTGGTCTCTACAGTTAATTGCATATTTGAAGAACAAGTAAAAAGACCGCCCAAGGCCCCCACCTCAGACGGTCAGTGTGAACAAAGGAACAGTTTATGGATACTGGATATATTATAGACAAAAATAATGCAGAATTACGATGGCTGGTATATTCCACTAGTGAAGATTGGGATAAAGGCCAAGCAGCTCCGTATATAGCAGATTACTGTTATGTCGTAAAAAAGGTTTTTGAAAATATTTTTGGTGTCGATTATGTTAATTCTCACAAAAATTTGGCCGTAATATATTCAGCGGATTACCCTATTATATTTAGAGAAAACCATATCATATTTTTAACTGTAAAAGGGGCTTTCTTTTGTCAGTGTATTTTTCAATTTGCTCATGAACTCTGTCATTTTTTTATACCAAAAAAAGTGTGTAAAAAATTCAGGTGGCTGGAAGAAACGCTTTGCGTATTAGCTTCTCTTTTCACACTGAAGACAATCCAAAGCGCCCAGGAAGATCCGCAACTTATTACCTTAATTGATACATATATTCAATCAGTTATCGTTCAGGAAGCTAAGCCAGCAGGTGGGATCCCCCTCGCCGAATTCATTAAAAACAATTATGATGATCTTGTTAGAGAGCCTTGTAAAGATAATTATTCATATAATAGGACTATAGCGCTAGGGTTATACCCGCTTTTTTTCGAACATCCTCAATTATGGGGTATAGTACCACATTTACATAAATTGACTGATGATATGCCACTAGAAGACGCGTTAATGTTTTTGTGTCAATCATCAAATCTTGAAACTATCAATCCAAATTTAATCGATGTTATGTGCTAGTTGAGTTTCATATTCGCCTATTAACTTTTGAATCTGTTTAATTCCATAACTCGGTATATTATACCAAACATTACCGTGTAAATCTCTTAGTTGTTCTTGCTCGGCGACGCTTATAAAAACTCGAACGGACTCAATAAGCCTTTCCCTAGAATAATAGTCACACAAATAATATTCTAGCCCAGGATCCCCAATAATTCCTTCATTGTTAATCATCGTAGTTCTAACACCTCCCTTAATCTATCTTTTTTTGTTTTCCCCTGATGTGTTAATACAATTATATCATGTTTCGAGATATATGTCAATATACGTCTTATATATAACGAAGCCGCCCAGAGCTGGAACCTCTGAGCGGTCAGTGTGAACAGAAACCACGGGGTATCACAAATTAAATGGAGGTAGATAGTGTGCAACAAGACAATTCACAAAGGGAATTGCCAACACGAGATTACACAGGGGTAGTAAACATCGGTGGCAAAGATTTGAATTGCGCAGTACTGAGTGATGGTACAAGGGTATTGACTGCATCCTCTGTATTTAAAGCATTTGGACGTCCAAGAAGAGGAAAATCATCTGGGGATCAAAGAGCGGCAAATATGCCATCTTTTATTGATGCAAACAACCTAAAACCCTTTACTGATGCGGTTTTTGGGTGCGGATCAGAATTCGATATGGAGGTACAGTTTACGCCTAAAAATGGCACCCGAATATACACCGTGTAAGAAATGTGCACAGTGAGGTGGGGCGGCATTATTTATACATAAAGCATCCTGCCATGGTGACACGGACAGAGTAACAACGTGAATTTTTCAATAAAGCAATTTATTGTTGACTTTTTGAAACATTTAGCATATACTAGGGGTGTAACAAATATTTGTTACGTGTTACAATGCTTAACAGGCCCCTGGTAGTAAGCGTCCCATTGATAAGGGAAGTGCTGAATCCAGGGGCCTCATTTTATTTTAATGGGGTGAAACTGTGATTAAAACTGCAATACTGGTTGATGGCGGATTTTACCGCAAGAGGTCAACATATCTATGGGGGAAGCTAACCGCAGAGCAACGCGCGGCAGAACTTTATGCCTATTGTCAAGCCCATATAAACGATTGCCCAAAAACGCCAAACGAGCAACGACATTTATACAGGGTTCTTTATTATGATTGTCTTCCAATAAAAAAGAGCCTTTTCCATCCGCTTCAAAAGAGAAACATAGATTACGGTCGTTCCGATACATATAAATGGATGGAACAGTTTTTGGAGCAGATAAAAACTAAGCGAAAATTTGCCTTGAGGCTCGGAGAGTTATCTGAAGCTTTCGCAGGGATTGGCCTTAAGCCAGAGGCTACAAGAGATCTTTTTCAAGGGAAAAGGGGATTAGAAGATATTTGTGAATCCGATTTATCATTCTCCCTTGGTCAACAAAAAGGCGTTGATATGAAAATAGGGTTGGATATTGCCTCGTTGTCATACAAGCGTTTGGTCGATCAGATTATCTTGATAGCCGGCGATAGCGATTTTGTTCCCGCAGCTAAATTGGCAAGACGCGAGGGGATAGATTTCATCTTAGACCCCATGTGGGCAACAATTAAAGGAAATTTATTCGAACATATAGACGGTTTAAAATCGCCGTGGAAGAAAGCCCCTTCAACCTCAATTGTTACTCCCACGATTAAGGAACCTTTATCGCTTAAATAAAAAACGTCCCGCTCCTGCGCCAACAGGAACGAGGCGGGCACCGTCGGCCAGATGGCCATACAGTGTGGCAATAAACCATCCACATTGTACCATCTGGCCCCGGGAAAATCAAGTCCCGGGCATTTTTATGCCCAATTTTAAGGGGGATGGTATAGAATGGCGAGAAAATCCATAAAGCGCGAGAATGGCACAGGCTCCGTGTACAAACGCAAAGACTTAAAGCGGAGGCCCTGGGTGGCGGTCGCACCGGCGGAATTAATCCGTGATGATGATGCCAGGAAAGTCAACGCCAAGCAGATGATAATCGGTCACTATGCCACCGCGCAAGAAGCCAAAGACGCGCTGGACGAATATAGACGTAACCCCACCACCAAGTACAATATTACGCTTGCGGAACTGCGTGAGGAATGGATGCCTATATGGTATTCCGGTAAATCCAGTAAGCTGTGCGCGGGTTATGATTCATCCTGGAAGCATTTGTCTCCCCTGTATGATAAAAAGATGCGTGAAATCCGCACCGCCGAAATGCAATCTATCATTGATGGGCTTCAAAAAGAACGAACTGTAAGGCGCTATAACCGGGATATAACCGTTCCCGCTATGACATACTCCGGCTTATCGAAAATAAAAATATTGCTTGGCCTATTATATAACTATGCCATGCAAAATGATATTGTAAGCAAAAACTACGCACAGTTTCTAATCCTACCTAAGAACATCAAATCGGCTAAGGATTGTTTCAACGATTTGGAGTTGGAGAAAATCCGCAAGGCTGTGGGAACAATTCCATATGCCGACTGGATTTTGGTGATGATTTATACCGGATTCCGTATATCCGAATTTCTCGGCCTAACACCAGCCAGCGTCCGCGAAGTAGATGGGATCAAGGTCCTCATTGGCGGTATGAAAACAGAAGCAGGAAAAAACAGAACCGTTCCAATACACCCGCGCATCGCTGATATCGTCAGCGCCCAAGTCAAAAAAGACGGGAAAACGCTTTTTTGCCGCGATGACGGTACACCGATGCCTCCAAAATATTTCCGCGAAAAATGCTATATTCCAGCGTTAAATTCAATTGGTGTTCGTCCATTAAATCCACACGCAACGCGGCGCACATTCTCTACAATGATGTCCGCTTCAGGTGTGCGAGAGGAAGATATGATTGCTTTAATGGGCCACGCCGATTTTTCTGTAGATGTAGACCACTACATAAGGCAATCTGCGAAGACCTTATCAGAGGCTATAAACAAGATTGGATAGAGGCAAAAACCCGTAGTAACCCCGTAGTAACGTCCATCTCAAACCTTGCCAGACAACAAAAAATATATAGAAAGCAAAACGCCTGCAAACCCGCATGAATACAGGGTTTACAGGCGTTTTCCTCATGGAGCTGGTGGACGGATTCGAACCCCCGACCTGCTGATTACAAATCAGACGAAAGCCTAGTATTTAAGCCATTTTTTAGATGTTGTGTAGTAACCGCGTAGTAACGTCACAAGTGTTCTCTATCCAGAACTTCGCCTCTTCCGGCGTTATCATCCGCCGCTCTGTCTTCCACGTTTTACCGTCTCCCGTAAAACTACTCGGGCCGGATAACAGCCGCAGATAAAACTTTCCATTAGGTAAAAAGCATAGTTTTGTTTCTTCGTATCGTGGGTCTGTCCGTGGAAATCCATTGTTTGTGGTCGCTATCACCTTGCCGCGCAATCGCTGTACTTTAGCTTTCACAAAAGCACCCCCTACACCAATTATAAGGTGTAAGAGGGCTTGTTTGTATTGGTAAATGTTGGCGAGATTTGGAGAGGATTGATTACAGATCTGTATGCAAAAAGGAAAAGCGGGAGCCGCCGGAAGCGTATCCTGATTTTATAGATGCATAAATCTCTACGGTTATTTTTTATAACTTTGCGCCGGTTATGGGCCCTTATATGCGGTTATAATATTAATACAGGGAATAATTATATTCACGCAGCGCCCTTTTAGACATATAATGGTGTGGTGATATTATGATATGTTCCTAATAGAAGAAAATGACAGTATACCTCTATCCAAACTTAGTGTTGAAATTTTCTGCGTTTCATGTATAATGAAATTGTACAACCGTGAAGTGTTGTGTAGTTGCTATAGTATAGTGGGAGTGATTTATATGGCAACAAAAAGCATTTATAAAGATGTATCTATCCATGATAAAGCGCTTGGACGCGGATTGTTATCTGCTTTAGAAAGCGCACAATCAAAGAATTCAAAAGTAGTTATTGCAAAAAAGAAGACACAGGAAATCAAAGGCGATAAAATCAAGGAGCTTTTTGGAGCAGATTGATGGACGGTTATGCTATTATATCTTTACGTGAGATGATACACCAAATTGGGGAGAATAGAGTAAAAACTATTCTCTCCAATTTTTCATGTCCACTAAATCCTGATGTGGAAAAATTTCTTAAATCGTCAGCAATAACATTCGCGTTGCAAAGCATAGCGCCGACGCATATGGTTTTTTCTTCATATAGAGGTTCTATAGAGCTGGTGGGATATTTTACCATATCGCTTAAATCGTTTTTTATTAGTAAAAAATCGCTATCTAATAATATGAGAAAGCGTATTACTAAATTCGGCACATACGATTCAGAGCTAAATGGATATAAAATACCTGCTCCGCTAATTGCCCAGTTAGGGAAAAACTACAACAATGGTCTCAACAAGCTGATCTCTGGAGACGAATTGCTAAAGTTCGCTTGTGATAAAATTGCTATGGTGCAACAACAAATTGGTGGCAAAGTGGTTTACATAGAATGTGAAGACAAACCAAAATTGATTTCATTCTACACAACAAACGGATTCGTCAGCTTTGGGAAAAGGGTTTTAGACAAAGACGAAAAGAATGATTTGTGCGGCGATTACTTAATACAAATGCTTAAAATAATAAAGCCGGACGAGGAGTAATCCCCGCCCGGCTTTCTCTATGTTACTTATGCGGTTCCGTGTACCCAAGCGCCCGCTCGCTGTCTCCCAGCCCCCTGGTAGTTGGGTCATTGATAAGGTTCCACGCCGACACCACGACAGCCACCAGAATCACCGGGTTCTTGATGGCCTCCAGCAGAACGCCTCCCAAGCCTGCCCAGGTGGTCATATCCGACCAATTAAGCCCCAGGTAGGTAAGGATGGGCAGGATGATTGCGGCGGCCAAATTGGCCCAGAAAACGGGGTTTTTGATGCGTACTTTCCAGTTGATTTTCATGGTATCATTTCCTTTCCAAATTGTTGATTCTGGTTTCGTGATTAAGCAGTTTCGCGTCCTGCTCATCGTTGTGTTCCCACAGCCTTTTGTGTGCGTCGTGGCTGCTGCTTTTCTGCTCCCGCATATCTTGCACAAGCCGCTCCATGGTCACGGTCAGTTTGGTTATTGATGAGTTTAGCTTAAGTACGGGCGCGATAATTCCGGCCAAAAACGCCAGGAGCGCCGCAATCACCCCGAATACTTGCCATTCCATGGTCACACCTGCACAATCCGGCATTGCAGCCGGTCAAACGCCTTGCCGTAGCAACCGGCGTATCCATCGCTGCCATCGCCATAGTCCCGCACCCAGGGATAGTAATCCTTGCCTTTTGCGGCCACCCGGTATTCAACCACGTAGCCGGGGGCGTCGACAAGGTGCATCTGGATGCCATCGGCATCCTTGCCGTACAGTCCGGCATAATCCCCGTCGCCATCAACGACCCACGGCAGCCATCGGCCTTTTGCCCCGCCGATATGTACCCGGATTTCGATATGCCCCCGCGTCAGCTTGGCCCGCACGCCCTGGACGGCACGCTTGGGCCAACCGGCATATCCGTTACTTCCATCACCGTAGTTGGTGATTTCCGCCAGCCACTTTTTACCCTTGGCGTACACCTGATAGATAATATCTGGGGGCGTTTCGGTGCCGGGCTTCGGGATGCCGAAATAGGCATACCAGCTGTTGTCTTTGACCATCCGGTTGCCGTTGGCCTCGTCGAAGCGGTAAGGCGTATCCCTGGTATCGATATGGACGGCGGCGCGGCTGGTGGCGCTGCCGGCAATCCACCCGATGCCCGGGACACCCGCATTCTCGGCGGCGAGCAGGATCTCCCGGCCCTGATAGCGTACTTCCTTGCCGTCTACCATGTGCCAGCAGTTAATGTCCGCGGCCCGCCCCTCGGCGTGACGGCTGGCATTCTGGTCAGTGCGGTAGCCGCTGGTAATGATGATTTTCGTGCAGTCCAGCGCGGCATAGATGGCCTCCAAAAGCGGCAGTAACCTGTCGTCGATTTTGATTTCGTCGTTGCACTGCTCCGCAAACTCCCTCACCTTGAAGTGCGGCGAAAGCTGCTTGTTTCCGTCCCGTTTGTTGCTGTAGGTTTTAATCATGAGGTCTCCTCCTTTTAATTTTCCGCCACAAATGTAAATTGCAAAAACGTCCAGGCCTGCGCGTTTGTTGATATGAGCATGTTTTTGGCCTTTATCTCTCCGTTTTCCGCTATGTATCCGAACACGGCGGCGTCCCCGGTCGATGCGGTGCCGCAGTACACAAGCTGCCCCGGTCTAAACCCGGCCGGCAATGTAGCAATAACCTTTTCTGACGTGATAGCCATCCCCGAAGAGGCGATATTTACGTGTACAATGTTGGTCACAGGATCCTTGATGTAAAAACTTTGGTTGGCACCATGCGATATGCTGGGTTGCAGTGGTACGCGCTGCACACCGGTATTCCCCCGGTGCCACACAGATTTTCCGCCAACCGCCAACGTATTGCTAAAATTACCATTGTTTGCATATATGTGATACCACGGTACCCCAGACGCCCCCAGGTCATACGACAACGCGCCGTCGGGCACAATGTTACCATACGCAGTGCCGCCGCTAACTGACAAAAAGGCGTTGTCCAGCATCCGCCAGTTTGTCCCGTCGTAAAAAATTACGTGCAGCCCAGCCTTAAACGGGCGGGCGCTGCCTACCCCTGCCGGCATCAGATACTTGCCGCCTAAGCCGTTGACATTTAGCAGCGGCGGGGTCGTGGTGGAGTCGCTGCCCGCGTGGAAATTGACCAGCAGCACCATGCCTTGTGCCAGCGCATCGGGGGCCGGATCCAGCGTTAAAGCAAAACTTCCGGCTGTACCGGTCGTGGTGGCCGTGTTGATGGTGCGGGCGTAGTCGTCTGCATCCACCTTGGCGGCTACCTCCGCCGGTGTGGCGTAATCAGTCCCAGATACCGCAGTTTTTACACTGCCGCCCGAGCCCATCAGTATGCCCGCCATCGGCGTAAGTGTGTTCTGGTTAATCAGGTTCGGGCCGGCCGCGCCATCCTTTCCATCCTTGCCGTCTTTGCCGTCTACCCCGTCGCGCCCCTGTATGGCCGGGATAGGGATTATATTGCCCTGGTCGTCCCGGACGCTTAAAATCGGTATGCCCATGGTTGTTACCTCCTTTTATGTCATAGGTTCAGCAGGTTGCCCAGTTTCCAGTTTCGCAATCCGCGCATCAAGGGCTTTTATCTGCGCAATATATTCCGCCTGCTGTTGCTCAAACGCTATGTTAATGTCGCGGTTATAGCCCACGTCCACGCCGCCCGCGTCGGCAAAAACGCGGCACACCGGGGCGGGCGGCAGGATGCGGGCGGGGTCATGCTGGGTCACGGCGGGGGCGTCCAGCTGGTACACCACCGTCACCGGCGTGCCGGCGGCGTACTGGGCGGCGAGCCAGGCTTTGAAGGTCGGTAAGTCCGCCTGGGCAAAACGGGGATCGTATATCCAAATGTTTTTGTCGGCATTGCCCAGCGACAGCGTAATGCCGGTTTTGTCTTGCCAGGTCTGACCAGGTTCCAGTGAAAGCCAATGGCTGCAAACGATTTGGGAAAGCAAATTGTGTGCCACGGCGTCCGGCGCCTGGGTAAAATATCGATTGTTTCCGGACTCGGTACGGGACAGTCCCCAGTTCTCCGTCCCGTCGAACACCACCCGCTTCCACCGCCGGTTTTCCACGCCGGTGGCCGCGTCGTATTCGTCGTTCACGGTTCCGTCGCCGTATAAGGGCTCCAGTGCGGGCAAATCGATGGTTTGGCCGGTATACGGCTCATAAGGGGTGGCGGTGTCGCCAAATTCGATTTGCAAATCCCGCGCGTTGCCGGAAGCGGTCGTGCCAGATTGTACTTTAAGCAAAATCCAGCCTTTGCCTGCGGCGTATTGCCTTGGATCGGTATTCGATATTGTAGGCTTTGTGGTGACTACCGCGCTATATATGCCGCCGTTTGATACAGGCAGATAAACAACCTTCACGAACAAATTTTCGTTCGTGTAATAGGCTTCACCTGCCGGTACATACAAACTGATGGTGTACTTAGTGTTAGGCTGCAATTCGCAGTCTGCATATACGCATGGCGAAAACTGATCGGCCGCATTAAACCGTGGATTAGCCGCCAGATTCCGCCCGCACACCGTCACCTTTGTCGGCTGTACACCCGCGAGGGTATACGGGTTATCGGGGCTTTTGTCCCCTTCGCCCGTTTCGGCGGTCGCGCCCAGCACCGCCGCCCGGCGCAGCGCCCCCGTCGGGGACACGTCCTCCAGCGCGGCCACCGGCCCCGAAGCCGCCCCGGTCAGCACATTGGCGTATCGGCTGTCGCTCTCCCCGGCGGTATAGCACAGCATATCCCCGGTGGGATCCACCTGGACGGTGTACCCCTCCGGCATCTCGCCGCCGCCCACGTACACCCCGCTGACCCCCTGGGGGCCCTGGGGGCCGGTGTCGCCTTTTTCGCCCTTCAGCTCGCCCGCGTCCAGCTTGGCCTGCACCGCGTCGGCCACGGCGTTGGCGTTGGAAGCGGCGGTGCTGGCCGTTCCTGCCGCCGTGTTGGCGCTGGCCGCCGCCGTCCGCGCCTGCTCGGCTGCCGTATTGGCCCCGCTGGCCGCCGTGTCAGCCGCCTCCTTGGCCTCCTGCGCCCCGCCGGCCGCCGCGCTGGCCGTGGCCGCAGAAGCATCCGCGCTTGCAGCGGCTCGATTCGCGTTGGCTGCCGCCGTGTTGGCGCCGGACACAGATTCATCCACTCTGTCCGCCGCCGCGTTCGCGTTTTCTGCGGCTTCGTTCGCGGCGTCGGTGGCTTTCCCGGCGCTGTCAATAAGCGCGGACAAGCCTTTTTTGTAGTTACATTCCCCACCGGTTTCGCGTTCTGCAAACAGCAAGCTTGCAGGAAATGTATATATCGTCTGTTCTTCGTTGCTTTGGCTATCAAGGGCCACGATGCAAAGTCGCAACGTTCCACACCCGCCGCCGGCTGTCCATTCAACCGGGAGGAGTATGGACACTGTGCTCCCAACTGGCTGCACAAACTCAGTTGTGTCAAACCCGCTGAACCCGTCAACATATTCAAACCGGTATTTATATTCCGGCTTAATAAGAGAAGCGTCCAGGTTGAACACCACGTTTGTGGCTTTGTGTTCTCCCCGGACGCCCGCGTCCTGCGGTGCGATTGGCTTCACCCCGCTTGGACTGGCTGTATATTCTATCGTCCGAATAGCTGTCACGATAGCGCCCCCTTTAGTAGTCTGTCGATTGCCGTTTCTTCGTAGATGGAACCGGAAGAAACCGCGCCAGTAAGTAGTTGTTCTCTCTGCTGTTTACTGCCATATCCATCCAGTAAAAGAAGTATCCGTTTCTGTTGAGCTGTCACCCCCATATTGTTTAGAAGCTCCTCTTTTTTGCGCTTAAGAGAACCGCTTACCGTATCTCCATTAGATTTTTTATCGGATTTCAGGTCTTTAGCCTGAATGCTATAGAGAAGATATGTAGAGAGCGGAACACCGTTTTTCTTCGCCGCGTCCATGCTTTGGCGCTTTGATGACGGCTCATATTTCACCCCGCGGCTTTTCAGCATTTCCTCCTTGGCCAAATCCTTCGCATAGCTGTATACCTCCGAAACAGCATCTGTACGCTGTTCGTCTGTCAGCTTTTTATACTCGGATGAACCCGTCAGCTTGCTTAATAGTTCATAGGAGGTCTTCCCCATTGTCCTTTGATATTCCGTATATTCCTCTGCGGTGAGAACATACTTTTCCCCTTGATTCGTTATGCTTTTTTGCGCAGAAGAAGGCAAGACACCGACGTCTCCCGTTTCTTCGTATAGCCTTTCCAGTTCCTTTTCCATAGAGGACGTTTGCTTTTCACTGGTATAGCCTGGACTTAGGAAATTGCTGAACGCTCTTTCCGCAATGTTCCCGGTCGGTTCCTCGCGCCCCCAAGCGTCCACGTATGGTTGTTGTGTTTGCAAAGCGCCGGGGATTTTGGATTTGTTCCGCTGCAACGCCATTTGAAGCGTGGGGAAAGCGCTGCCTTGTTCAACATAATTCCGGCGGCGGGTATCGTCCGTGGTTCTGGCTATCTGTCCTAGCAGTGTTGGAACACCTTGGCTGAGATAGCTAAACACCGTGTTAGTTCCGAGATCGATTAAAGGGTTATCACTGAATTTTACATTTTCAATAGCGTCATTAATCCCTTGGAGCATAGACATATTCACCATCGGCTCAGAAATGTTAGCCAACGATTCCAATAGTTTCGGGAGCGGAACTTCTCCTTTTTGGGAATCTCGGTACAAGTTGTAAATTTCAGCCCCAACAAACAAAGGGAGCGATACGGGAGCCGCAAAATCAATCGTGTACGAGCCAGAATCTGTGTTTATAGCGTATTCCTGCGCCCCTTGTAGTTTTGCAAATTCATCCTCCTTATCATTACCAAGACCGCCAGTAAGCAATCCTTTGGAAGCCAACCATGCGCCTAAAGCCACAACACCCGAACCTGTAAGCCCAGCCGATAGACTGTCGATGAATTCCGCCGCATTGATTTTTCTGGTTTTTAGCTGATATACTTTGCGCGTCAGTGTGTCCAGTAACCCGACCGGACTGTATTCCAGACCGCGCTTGGCAATATTCATAGGCGTTTTTTTAAATGGGACAGTCCCTTCTATGAGGATATTGGCGACTTTATTGTTCTTTGATGCGTGACTGAGAAAATTGGCAAATGCAGAATCATCGGCAAACGTTGCCTTTAAAGCCTCGCGCATAGCGTAATTCTCAGCTTTGTTTATTGTAATATCATCTGCGTTTGCTAGATCTACCTTATTCGCCGCCAAATACTGCATGAGAGCCCGTTCATAATGAAGTCTCTTAGCCCATCCGTCTTCAACTTCAAGAGCTTTCGATGTTCCTTTTCTGGCGGCTTCTACTGGCTGCATTAATTTAGAGGTAAAAACCGGTCTGTTATCGCGAATGACATCAGATGGATCGAAACGCCCATTGCTATTCAACCTATCTTTGTTCTTTGCATAACTCTCCCTCGCGAAATCCAGATATTCACCCCGTTTGGCGAACGGAAGTGCCGCCAACGCAGTTTTGGTTCTCTCGATCCCCCCTCCGCCAGTTGCTCTTGACGCGGTATCCCAAGCCCCTTCAATCATGCCAGCAAGAATATTTTTGGAGTAAATAAACGGCGTGAATATGGTGTTGCCGGCGATGTTGCGCACATGCGTTCTTGGGTTTCCCAGCATAGCGGTATACCGCCAGGCGTTCCATTTATCAATCAGCGTGGGCGGGACCTGCTCTGCTATGGACACAAGCCCATCTTTGAAAATGCGGTCAACGGTTTCGGTGTCACGAGGGTTTACATTTTGCATCTGATCAATGATAGATTCCGGAATTTTTATAGGTTCTATTTTTCCTTTTTCCCTTTTTAAATTTTCTCTATTGGTTCTATCAACTATTCTCTGTAGTGCCATTAACTGGCCTTCTGGTGTCATTCGCTTGAGCATAGAAGCGGCCTGGGTAACCTGTGCGCCTTCCGTCCCAATGGTGGATAGTTCAATAATCAACTTAGACGCCAAAGCTGGATCATTGTTTTTCCCGGCTAATGTCAATAAGTATTCCCCCAGCGCCATATCATATTTGCTGACTCTTTTGTCCCCATTTGCTACCGCATCCCACTGCTTCAACGCCCCATCCATACCAAACTGCTCAACCGTACGAACCGCCCTATCCATAGCCGCTTTATCGCTGATAGGCGCATAGCTGTACAGTCCATTCATCACGTCCTGAGTAATGCCGTTAATGAAGCTATCCGGAACCTGAGAAGCCTCGGCGGCGGTGCGGACAAACTGGCGGGTTCGCGTTTCGTCGTTGGTCTGCTTGGGAATTTCCACATCACGGGCAGGCGCTTCGCCGCGTTTAATAGCGCCATACCGTTCAACCATAGCTTTGATATCGGCTATGGTGTCCCCGCTACTTACTCCAATAGAGTGCCGTATATCCGGATCGCCGCTTGGGTTAATGTTGTTGGTCAATTTCGCTTGCTCCGGCTCAAAAATCACACATTCTTCCCCGGATACAATCACACCATCATAGCCAAGTGCCTGTAGAGTATCGCTGAATTTTCGATTGCCGAATTTCTTAATGAACTGCAAAAGAGAGGTATCCGGCTTAATTTTGAACGGAATATCAATCCCGGCCCGCCGAAATATTCCGGCCACCACATGACAATCGGCGTCATAAGTAGTCCGCAGAGGGTTGGTGATGTTCAGATAGTACGGCTTGGATTTGCTGCCGAATTCCTCTGCAAACGATTGGTCGGTATCGAAATAGAATCCGCTCCCCCATACGCCTGGGTCGTTGGCGCTTCCTTGTTTGGCTTTGTCAAACACGGTAAAATCCGCATCGGTAGCGTGGTACACCACCAGCAGCCGGCCTTCATCGTCTCTGGCTTGGCTTTTTTCAAAATACCGCTCCTGTCCGTCCGTCAGTTCTACGCCGTCAGAATTCTCCACCCTTGTTTTTAGGGCGTATCTTCCTGTGTCGTACGCCGAATTTTCGGATATACTAGTATTGACGCCGTTATGCGTTTGTGGTATAGTGGTGTCAGAAGAACTGCCTGATGCGGCGGCCGGATTAAATCTGGTTTGATCGCGATTACGGGCGGTTCTTTCTATTTTTGTAACATCATAAAACAGCCGCCCCTTATCCGTTACTTTTATTTTCACTTCACCGGAAAACATTTCTCCGCCAACTTCAAAGTTAGTTCTGTATACATCCCACCCGCCGGTTGCCTCTGGATGGCGTCCATCATCAGGAACATTTCCGATTTTATCAGACACCGCCAGTAAATTGTCTAGCTCTGTAGACGCGCGCATTTTTGCTGATTTCAATTCGTCTGGCATGCGCCGATTGGCCGGATTGGCATATTCGCTTGCGGATCTTCCGTTTACAAACGCCTTATCGCCGTCTCCAACAGGAAGCACCTTGCCACGAAAAGCGTCCAATATATATTTACGTGCAGTTTCCCTCATTTCTTTGACGGACTTTCCGTTAAAAATTTCTTGGTCTGTATCTACATGTACATATCTTTTCCCGTCCGCATCGTGTTGAATGCTATATTTAGCGTATGATGAATCACTTCCTTTTACAAACGGCTCCATCAAAGCATCATGATACATTCTCTCGGCTTCGGCCATCATCTTTTCATGATTAGTTCCGAATAGCTTCGCCTTCATGGAACGAATCCAATTTAAGATTCGTCTAGCAAGGCTAGGCTTTTCTGCTGACAATTGGCGGATTGCTTTTTCGCTTGTAAATAGATTATCCCCCACATAGTCCGCGACCAATTCCGCCAATGCACCGTTGGAATCTAGTGTCTCTCCGCTCAATCCATAAATCCCGATTTTAGCTTCTATGATTTCGTCAAGGCTCATCCCCGTTTCTTTAACGAGAATATCTGAAACAAACTTTGACAGTTCCGTATATGCCTGTGTGCCCTCCAAACTGTGCGTCAATTCGTGCTTGAGAATGGTCTTCACGGGATTCGGACTATCCGCCGCAATATACAGTGTGCCTGTTTCCGCGTCGTATTTGCCGTTTATTCCTTCGCCAAGCGTCCCCACAAATTCGATGTTGCGCCCGGTCCGTTCGGCAAGTATGGCGGCCGTTTCTATGTCGTTAGGGTTGATATTAAACATAGAGCCAGTTTCGCGCGCTTTTGCCGCTCGGCTTGATTTGGCTTCCTGACTTAAATCTGGTTTTCTGACCTCCTCTTGAGTTTCCGCCTTTCCGTATCCGAACACATCCCGCACGATGGCATCTATATTGTCGGTCGAGCCCTTGGAATCGGCATCAAAAAAAGCAGACCCGGTATTACCGGAATCTGCTTTAGGTGTTTTTTTGGTACTTTTCCCATATTCCCGCATGGCGGTATCCATGCGTTTCCACGCTTCAAGAACCGCGTCGAAATTGTAGAGCGCCGAGGAGTATTCTTGGCGGGCAAAGGCTTCATCTGCCAGTATATCCCCGCTGATGTACGCGACCAACTCCTTATACAAAGCTGGATAATCGCGAGTGAAATCGAATTCTTTCCCACGTTCAATGAAATATTCTTTAATAATTGACTCTGAAATATCCACAAACGTTTCGCTTGAAAAATCAATTTCATTAACTACCGCGTCATAATACTTCTGATACTCAGCGGGAGATTTTTTGGCCGCCACGTGGGCCATTTCGTGACCGGCCATCTCTTGCGCCTGTAAGACTGCGTCGTTCTTAATGAGCACTGTACCGTTCCGCAGAGAAGAAGCCTCGCCCTGCATGGTTTGGGTTATACCGTTGGCATTGGATTGCGACCAGTACACAATTTCAGACGGTATTCCATATTCGGTAAGCAGAGTTTGCGTTTGCTTTGCCTGCGCTGACTGCTCCGCACTTGGGACAACCTCATAGTCATACGTCCTATCTCCTACCTGTAGGGTTCGTCGCGCTCTGCCGCCTGAAGCATTTTCCGCCTCTGCTCCTTCGGCATTTTTTGATATTCTCTCGTAAAATCCTGTATCTGTTTCCGAAGTTCCAAATCCGGCTCCGGTGGCTCCTTGGCCGGGTTCCCATAATACGCCGCTACTTTCGCCCAGATTCTCCGTCGCTCCTGCTCGTCCATCCGTGCCGCCTCCTGCTTGCGTTTTCTCCATTGTATCAGCATATGTGCCGTTTGTCCACTGGTCACTTGTCGATGCGTTTGCTTTTTTTGAACCGGCGGAGTTAAGCAATTCCGCGCCAGTGCCAAGAACACCGCCAGAAATAGCCCCGCCAGCAAATGACATACCTATTTGCTTGGCGAAATCAGCAGCCGCTTTATTTCTGGCTTCTGCTTCGGATAGGCCAGATTCCATATAGGCGCGTACCGAAAGATTGTAATCCGATTTATTACCGCTGATAACTCCGTCCGCTATGGCGTTTGCTACATCAGTGCCAACCTCCTCTGCCCCTTCAAGGCCCATTTGCTTAAGTACTTCCAGAACTTTTTTGGTAACTCCGGATTTGTTGCCGATGGAAAACAGATTATCTAACGGAATTTTTTCAAACACGGCTTCGGCAGCCCCCGCTACTACGCCTTTTAACATGGCTTGGCCGTCAGACAACCCTTTATTTTTTCCTTCGATAAGCGCATCAGTCGCGGCGGACGTGGACAAAAAGCTTAAAACAGCAGTCTTGTTTCCACCGCTCCCAGCAAGAACAGTGAGATAATCGGCAATAGACATTCCTGTTTGATACGCAAATGAACCAATCTTTCCGCCTATCCCACCTATGTTTTCTTCGATGCTATTCGATACGGTGCCACGAACGCTTGACTGCGCCCTAGAGCCTTGATTCGCAAAGGAATTTTCATCAATCCCGTTTCCGCCCAAATAAGAAGCTGCATTATCAACCGCAGCCGCAGATTTTGCAAATG